>Ga0187846_10000120_pt1 | contig 46407 bp, 41 predicted proteins | sample TC_taG_FD_161473 | JGI IMG/M metagenome (GOLD analysis project Ga0187846, IMG submission 161473) | Biofilm microbial communities from the roof of an iron ore cave, State of Minas Gerais, Brazil - TC_06 Biofilm (v2) | ecosystem: Environmental > Terrestrial > Deep subsurface > Cave > Wall biofilm... | reverse complement strand
GCATCGAGCTCGCCCAGGTACGCCACCGTGTGCTGCTGCACCCTGCGGCCGCGGCGCACCGATCGCACCAGCTGCCAATAGACGTGGGTCTTGCCGTCTTTGCGTCGGGTCGTGTGGCGCAGGTACCTGTGCGCCGATTGTCGGCATGGCCCGCTGACGAGGCAACCCACTTGGTCGCCACTACATCGGCTTTCGGAGAATTCGGCGCGCCAAACGCGCGATCCGACTGCCAGCTGATGCGCCGTTTCACTCTGCACCGACGCTGTCGCGTCGACGCGACGACTCGCCGTTTGCGGCGAAAGCCCCGTCTGCTGTGGAAGTTGGGCTAGGCAGTGCGATTGTGACTCGGCGAACACGATCGGGTCGTCAGGCACATCAATACCCCATACGGCGCGGCGCGCGCTTACGTCCCGTCGATTGATAGGACCACGGCCTCCGTACCCAATCGACCGACAACTGCCACCGGCCAGCGCCCAGGACGGAAGGTCACTTGCGCCACACAGTGCGGTTCGCGTAGTCCGTGTAGCTCAGGATAATCCGCACGACTTTCGCCGAAACGTCCTGTGCCTCGTAGTCCGGCGCGAGCTGGAACCGGCGGCCCTCATCGCGATGGCGCCGCACGAGCTCGATCGCGCTCAGCACGCGGTCGGCCTGGAGCCCTGCCATGACAAGCGTTCCGACGTCCATCCCTTCCGGTCGCTCGTGTGCCTGTCGGATCGTGACGGCGGGAAATCCCAGGATCGAAGACTCCTCGGTGATTGTGCCGCTGTCGGACAGGACGCAGAAAGCACCGTTCTCCAGCTTGACATAGTCGAAGAAGCCCAGCGGCTTCATGAATCGGATGTCGGCGTTTCCCGAGATGCCGCCCACTGCCTCCAGCCGCTTCATGGTGCGCGGGTGCGTCGACACGATGAGCGGCATTCGATAGCGCGCCGACACGGCCTGCAGCGTGTCCAGGAGATCGCCGAAGTTGGTCTCCGAATCCACGTTCTCCTCGCGGTGGGCGCTTACAACGAGGTATCGATCGCCCTCGAGCCCGAGTCGCTGCAACACGTCCGACGCGTCGATCCCGTTGCGGTAAAAGCCGAGAACCTCGCGCATCGGCGATCCCGTCTTGATCACGGTCTCGGAGCGGATGCCCTCGGCGAGCAGGTGGCGCCGCGCATGCTCGGTGTACGGCAGGTTGATGTCGGCCGTGTGGTCGACGATCCGGCGGTTGACTTCCTCGGGCACGCGCTCGTCGAAGCAGCGATTGCCCGCCTCCATATGGAAGATAGGGATCTGCAGCCGTTTTGCCGAGATGGCCGCAAGACAGCTGTTAGTGTCGCCGAGGAGCAGCGCCGCGTCGGGCCGCTCCTGTTGCAGCGCCGCGTAGGACCGGGCGATCACATTACCGATCGTCTCGCCCAGCGTCGCACCGGCCACTTCCAAGAAATGGTCCGGGCGCCGGATTGCGAGATCCCGGAAGAAGATTTCGTTCAGCTCGTAGTCGTAGTTCTGGCCCGTGTGGACGAGAACGTGCTGGACGGAGCGGTCGAGTTCGTGGATCACCCGCGAGAGTTTGATCAGCTCCGGACGAGTGCCGATGATCGTGACGACTTTCACTGGCGCTCCTCAAGCGCTCGGAACGACGCTCAGCGCAGCAGCTCGCCGGTGGCGGCGAGGTCCACGTCATCGATCATCAGCCGGTGCTGCTTAAGCAGCGCGGCTGTGGCGTCCAAGTCGACGGCGGTGTGCTCGGAGCTGAACTCCTTGGAGAGCGCGTTTGCTTCGCTGGCGACCTCGGCGCCCAGCTCGGGGAGCATCGGCCGGATTGCCAGGTAGTTTCCGCGCCTGACGCAGTGATGGACCTCCTCCTCGGAGACCATGATTTCGTGCATCTTCTCACCGGGCCGAATGCCGATGGTCTTGATGGGAATGTCGCGTTCGCCGATCAGCGCCCGCGCTAGATTCATCACCGTGGCGGACGGCGCGCGGGGAACGTAGGTCTCGCCCCGGCGCGCCTCCTTGAGGGCGGTGAAGACGGTGTCCACGGCCTGGTCTAGGCTGAGCAGAAAGCGGGTCATGTTCGGGTCGGTGATCGTCACTGGTCCTCCGGAGCGGATCTGATCGTGGAAGACCGGGATTACCGAGCCGCGCGAGGCGAGCACGTTGCCGTAGCGCACGCAAACGAAGCGGGTCTTCGAGCTCAGGATGTTGGCGGCGATGAAGATTCGCTCTTGCACCGCCTTAGTCATCCCCATCACGTTGACTGGTTTGCACGCTTTGTCGGTGCTGACTCCGATTACCGTGTCCACCGGGTAGCTGTTCTCCTCGATCGCGCGCACGATGTTGTAAGCGCCCATACAGTTCGTTTGCAGCGCTTGGATCGGGAAATACTCACAGGTCGGGACCTGCTTGAGCGCGGCCGCGTTCACGACGATGTCGGCGTGCTTGACCGCGGAGCAGACGTCGTCGTACGCGCGCACGTCCCCAATGCGGAACTCGAGCACGTTGAGGAAGTTGCTGTAGATCATATCGTCGGTGCTGACGCGCCGATGTAGGTAATCGAGTCGCATCTCGTGCTGCTTAGCCTCGTCGCGCGAGAGCACGATCACCTTGCGCGGCGTGCCGAGTTCGCCGCTGAGCACGCGACGCACGAAGGTCTTGCCCATCGAACCGGTGCCGCCGGTGACGAGGATCGTCTTGCCTTCGAAGATCATATCGCTTCTCTTCTCTCTCGAATCTGTTGAGCGAGCTCGTCGAGCATAGCATCCCAGGACGGCGCGACGTAACCTGTGCGCTGCCGAAACCGGTTGGCATCGAGGCTGCGGTCGCACACGAATTCCCGAGCGCGCTCGACGACCACGTCCTTCCTGCCGAGCTTTTCTGTCAGGCGCTTGAGGAGCTCGTATTTGGAGATCGGAGCTGAGGCGACGTGCCAGATTCCGGACAGGTCGAGATGGTCGACGAGCACCCGGTCGATGAGCCGAGCCGTCTCGATCGTGGTGAGGCCGCTGTAAATCGCCTTGTCGAAGCCGCGGATCGCGCCCTGCTGCGCAAGATACCACTCGATAAGGCTCGCCCTGCGCGCGAGCTCGAGGCCGACAATCGAAGTGCGGAGCGTCACGCAGTGCCCTTCGCTCACCTCTCCCAGCAGCTTGGTTCTGCCGTAGAGATCGGTGGCATCGGGGACATCATCCTCGGTATATCGGCCCTTGTTCCCGGAAAAGACGCAGTCGGTGCTGACATGGACCAAACGCGCACCCAACGCCCTCGTCTGTACTGCCAGCCGGTGCGGGAACAGGGCATTCACCTCGATGCTCGAAATACTGTCCTTTGCTGAGGGGCGCTGCTTCACGATGCCGACGGCGTTGATTACTGCATTCGGGCGAAAATCCGCCAACACCTCCCCGAGGCGCTCGGTCGAGCGCACGTCCACTCGGTCGTAGCTGTTGGCTGCCCGGAATATGCCATAGGCCTCGTAGGCGAGGAGGTCCTGCCGGAGCGTCGCGCGCGTCTCATGACGCCTTTCGAAGTACTGGAGCAGCTGATGCCCCAGCATCCCGTCGCCCCCTAGAATCAAGATGCGCATGCGAGCCGTCTTCCGCACATCTCATACAGCCAGCCCTCGAGCCGATCGATCAGCATGTCGCGCTCGAAGTTCTTTTCGAAGTAGCTGCGGCCGCTCGCGCCCAAGGCGTTTCGTTTCGCTGGACCCATACGCGCGAGACTTAGCACCGATTCAGCCAAAGCTGCGGGGTTCTCCGCAGGAGCGGTTAGTCCCGCTCCCGCTTCATCGATGACTCGGGCGCCCTCGCCGTCCACCGCGGCGACGATCGGTCGCCCGCAGGCGAGATACGACTGGACCTTGGAAGGGATCGTCAACGCGAAGATGGGATCTTTCTTCAACGTCACGAGCATGGCGTCGGCCATGGCGAAGTAGCGGGGCATCTCATCGAGGGGGTGTCTGCCGAGGAGGTGAAAGGTCCCGGACAGCTGCCTCGCGGCGACCTGCTGTTGCACCCACGGGTACATCCGTCCGTCGCCCAGGACTGCCCAGTGGATGTCCGCGTGACCCTTGAGCAGCTCGGCCGCCTGGATGATGCTCTCAAAATCCTGGGCTGCGCCGATATTGCCTGCGAACATGACGATAAAACCTTCGGGCAAGCCGAATCTCGACCTCTCGTCGGGTCCGGTTTGCACCGGCCGATAGAGTGATTCGGCGCTGTTCGGGAAGTAGAGAATCCGTTCGCGCTCCACGCCTAGTTTCTCGATCGGCTCGAAGAACGCCCGCGACTGCGTGAGAATGCGGTCGCAACCGCGGTAGATCCAGCGCACGAGCTTCTCCACCGTCCGGAGAATGAGGGCGGAGCGAACCGCTCCAGTCGCGGCCAGGCTCTCCGGCCACAGATCCTGGACCCAGAAAAAAATGGGCGCACGGCGCAGCTTTTTCAGCCATAGCGCCGGCAGGCCCACCGTCACCGGTGAAGGCTCGTAGACGAGAATCGCGTCATATTCTTCACGGCAAACCATTGCGCCGAGCAGCGTCGCGGAGATTGCGAAAGAAGCGTAATTCAACGCGAGGCGCAGTCGTCCGCCATCGCCGCGCGGCAGCAGGGGCACGCGTCTTACCGCGACACCGTTGTAGTCCTCGGCTATCTTGCCTAGGAAGCCGTAGCCGGGAAAAAATCGACCCGAAGGATAGTTGGGTTTGCCAGTCAGTACCGTGACACGGTGGCCTCGCTCCAGGAGACCCATCGCAAGATCGTTGATTAGGAAGTTCTCTGGCCAGAAATACTGGGTGACGATAAGCGTTTTCATCGTCCGGCTTCCGCGGTCCCGATTGCATCAACGATGCGCCCCAGCAAGAGGTCGGCTTGGCGAAAGCGGGAGTAGCGTTCGATACGGTGACGATCGGGCCGACAAATGGGTTCGCTGTCCCTCCTCGCAAGCGCAAGGAGCTGATCCCTCACTTCGTCCTCGGTACACACCGTTGTTCCTGCGTTGATCTGCGCGATCAGCTGCGCAGCTTCGGAATCACGTCGGTTACCAACGCAGAGGATCGAGCCTCCGCTTGCGAAATACTCGAAGAGCTTGCCGGTGAGAATACCTTCCGCGCGTTCGTCCATCCAATCAACAAACAGTAGCATGTTCGCGTGGTGCTGCGCGGTTAGACTGTCGCGATGAGCCACCAGACCATGCACCTGCACGCACCGCTCCACGCCGTGCGCCAGGATCGCCTCGCGGACCCATGGGTCGTCGTAGCCGTAGAGATCGACGCAGAGCATATCGGCGAGTCGAGGCTGCTCCTGTAGAGCCCGTGCAAGACCCGCGAAAAAGCGGCCAGGATCGCGCTTCTTGGGAAATAATCGACCGGTGTACACGATATGCTTCTTGTCGTCCTCCCATGGCCGAAGGATCCGATCGGCGACACCTTCCGGGAAAAAACCGTTGTAGCAAACGATAACGTCTCGGCCGAGGAAGGCGCCGAGGCGGCGGGAAAGTCCCTCCGATACTGTGCTCACCGCTGCAGCGCGGAGGAGCCGGGGCCGCTTGAGCACACCCGTCAGCCACGCAGTGGATCGGAATTGATTGATGCGCATCTCCGGGAACCAGAGGTCACGATAGTCAGCCACCCACGGCACCCCGGTGCGGCGCGCCAGCGCATATCCCACAAAGTGTACGACTTCGGGCGGCGACGTCGAAATTACGAAATCGAAGCGATGCCGTCGTGACAGTTCAACCGCCTGCCGAAGCAATGGTCTGTATGCAAGCCAGGCGAGTTCGCCGAACATTCCTAATCCGAGGCGCACGTGGCGAGTCACGATCTTCAACCGGTCCCAACGCTGCGCCACGTTCCGGGCCTCGTGCCCGCCGTTCGCGGTAGCGCTCCACTCTTTGTGCAGATAAGGTGTCAGATGCACCCTGAAAGTGGAGAGGTCGTGGTCAAGGTCAAGTGCCCCGTCGAATGAGTACTTTTCTGTGGTGAGGACGTGGACCTCGTGGCCGGCCTTCGCCCAGGCCGCAGCCCAACTGTAGGGTCGATGCGACGCGGTAGAGTTGAGCGGCGGAAAGTAGTACGCGATCACCAAGATGCGTAGCGGACGCATGTCAATTCGAGGCCCCGCTATGCATTGCTCATGTCTCAGCGACTGGCGTCCCGATGCCGCGCGACACGAAAGCCAGCAGCAGGAGGACGAGCAACCCTCCGCTAAGCAGGTTTGCAGTAAACGAAGCCACCATCACCCCGAAGGAAGACATCACGGTGACGGCGGCTACCGGGAGGCTGCCTGACGCGGTGATGAAACGGAAAATGACGCCCAGGAGAAGACTGGAGACAAAGACCCCAAGCCATCCGAAATTCAAGTACGCATCCGCAAAAAACACTGCGTTGGCGGTCCCTGTCGGAGTCGCACCGTAGCCGAACTGGTATTTGAAAATCACCTTCTCCGCGGGAAAGCGCTCCTTACCTTGAAGCCATGCGAGGGGACCAGCGGTCTTGCCATGAAGATATTGTCCTTCAAGGCCCTCGTCTTGGTATCGGAACCAGTCGTACCCGGTAATGTAAGGCATCCAAAACAAACGATTGAACATGAAAGACACTCTCCGTAGCAGAAGGTCCGTGCGCCAGGTGTCAGAGGTGTGGCGCGGATCGAATAGCGCGCTTGACTCGAGTTCAGTTGCATATGGGCGATGTTCAAACGGCCCCGCGTTCGGGCCAGCTTCAAGTTGCACGCCGGTGATCTGCAACACCGCCGCCTGGTTCTCGACCAGCGACACGACGTCGCGGGAGGACTGACGGAAAAAACCGTATTGCCACGTGTTTACGACCGAAGATTGGTATGCGGTCCCTGCTCCGAAGTTGAAGTTCACGAAGATCGAATCGGCAGAATGAATCGGCCAGAGTTTCGCGCCGCCGTGGGTATCGCCCAGGACTGTGACGGTCTTGTGCTCCCATTTATCAGACGCGGCAACGGAATAGGTGGTCAAGTAGCAGCGAGTGAAACCCCCGTTGCCGATGGTGAGATTGTAGGTCCCCGGAATCGATGCCTTCACCCAAAACGATAGGGAAATGCTTTTCGCGTCCGCTGTACCGAAGGCGAGATCGGGGACTTTGAAGCCTTCAACCGCTTGCCGGAGTTCGAATGCTTCCGGGGCTGCCGGAACGTAAGCTTCGGCAACAACGACCTTGATCGAACGGGAAAAGTCGGGGGGAGCGTCGGCGACTTGTTGGTACGCGAGCTTGCCGCCAACCGACACCGTCGACCACCAATGATCGAGAACCTTGTCGCTGTGATCCAGCAGCAGGACTGCGCCGTTGCTCACACGGTCGATCTGCATCGCGCCGTTCAGTAGGCGATTGCGTAAGCGGAGCGCTGCCCAAGCGGCTGCAGCCTCGTGCGCGGGGAGATCGAGCTCCTTGGAGGTCTCAGAGGTCTCGCGTGGCTCGGGTCGACTAGCGCCGGGCATTGCACTAATCACCCAGAACAGGTTCTTGCGATCACCGGGGCTGTCTGTGACTAGCTGGACGCTTTTGGCGCCTCCACCGTCGGAAAATTCTCCTAGGGTCCCCATCGCCAGCACAGTCACCACGCCGAGCGCCGCGGCAGCGAGCAACAGCAGCCGACCAGCAACGTCGGCGCGATTCGCCAGCAAGAAATAAGTCAGCAGCGGAAGCAAAAGAAAAAGGGAAAGGCTCTTTTCCAGCGAGAGCAAGGAAGTAAGCAACAGCAGTCCGAGGATCGCGTGCCTCCAGCGATAGCGTCGCATGTACAGGAATACGATAACAACCGGGAGCACCGCACGGAATGTAATAGTGTGAACATAGACCAGCACTCTCTCCGCCCCAGTCCTCGACTGAACAAAGGCCTCGCGCGCCAGCGTGATATCGTCGGCATCACCCAGTCCCAGCGCGGCGAAAAGCGCGACGCGTTCGGCTGTCAGAGCCAAGTACGAGACGAGCAGTAGATACGCGGCGACAACCGCCAAGCTGGCGATCTCGAACCGGCGCGCTCTGGCTTGGCTATTCTTCGACGTGGAAAACACTCCAAGTCGCGGTTCCACCCATTTGGTTCCCCAGTAGCCCATGTAGTACGCGATGATGCTCAATGCCATGCATGACAGGAATAGCGTCGCGTAGCGATCTTGAAAGGCGAACAGGCCAAAGACGCCCGGAACGGCGTAGATGAGGATGAGCATGAGCGGCACGATGTGAGCAGGCACTACAACCCTTGTGAGGCGACAAAGGAGCGAACCTACCGACATCGCGAAGCTCCGTGACGACAAAGACCGCAGAGGAATAGGAAGCGCAGCATCAATGAGGGCGATGAAGGCGTCGTGTTCTCATGCCCGCCCGCCAAAAAGCTTTGCCACCAAATGCCCGATGACTTGGCGCTCGGACTTGCTTGAGAAAGCTAGACAATAGACCGCGGTTCCAGCCAGAATGAACGCAATCTCACCAAGATCGAGCTGCGGCACATGCCACGTCCACAACGAAGGGAGGGTTATAGCCAGCAGACCGGCAATCCAAAGAACAATCGTGGAAGCTGAGATGAGCGCTAATCTGCGATAGTGCGCGTATGCGATCCAGCAGGTCGCATAACAAGCGTAGCCAGCCAAATACCCGATTCCGAACGACTCGACAGACCCGGTCCAGTGGACAAGCACTAGACTAACTGCGATCACTGTCAGGCCCCAGATTACTTCGATGATGCCATAGGCAAGGATATGGCCGCGTGCATATCCGAGGGTCGCGACTATCCACGCGGTGGCCTTCAGGTAGTCCCCGACGAGCATCCAGCGCAGGATTTCCGTGGCTGGCAAAAAGTCCCTCGTATACAAGAGTCGAATCAGCCATCCTCTAGTGCAGACCACGAACACGATCGCGGGAACCGCAATCAAGATGGTTATTCTCAACGCCGCCTCGAAGAGCGAGGCTCGTTCGACGGCAGACGAAGGCCCGGCCGTTGCTGGAAGCAGGTAGCTGCTGATCGTAGTGAGCAGCAGGCCTAACCCCACAGTGCTAAGCGTCCAAGCGGTGTCGAAAACTCCTCCCGTCGCAACCCCGAACCGCTGTGTCACAAACGCCCGCAGGAGAAACACTGTGGTCGCGCCCGCGGCAAAAATGGCCACTGTTGGTCCAGCGATCCGCAGAGCGTCCGCCATTGCACCCCGCATCGGCTTGAGCCACAACCGATTGGCATCTATCCCGAGTCCAAGGCGCTGACAGGATGTCCACGCCGTCGCCAGGCCAACCCCCAAGCTCGCTAGGATCAGGATCGCTCCCCACTCAATTTGCCCTGCCGACATAAACCGTGCTACGGGGTAAGCGAACACGAGCGCGGTGATGCTGGAGTAGGCATTAACGCGGGCGACCGCGCCGATTCGCAGCCGCGCGAGAAGCTGCCCGCGAAAATATATGAGGAGGATGCCGAGTGAAGCGGCCAGCGCCGTCAAGTTGAGGGTCGTGGGCGAGAATATTTTGTGAAGTGAACCGGCATCGAGGAGAGGGCGGAAGACGAGGAAAAGCATACCGAACACATAAACAACCAATGCACCTGCCGAAAGCAGCCACCAAGATGCGCGCATGAAATCGACCTGTCCCTCTTGACCACTGCGGCGCGCGACTCCTTGGGCGATCCAATTGTCTCCCCCGAACGAACCCACGATTGTTGCCATCTGTTGCGCGCTGCGCACGACCGCAAATGCGCCCACGGCGGCCGGTCCTGCGACAACAGAGAGCACCTTGACGGTCGCTAAACCGCACACAAAGACAGCGCCTTGTCCGAGGCCGAGCACCCCGATGGCGGTTAGAATCTGCCGGACAGGGTGCGGCGTCACGCCGAGTCGGGCCCCTGAATCCCGCGGAAGAATCTCCAGCAAGCAAATTGCCCGCCAAGCGAGGTGCGGAATGACCGTCTCGTTGAACGATCGATTGCCTGCAGCAGCAGGGGTACCCGCAGAAACCGTCGATGCGCGCTACGACGTCGAAAGGCTAAGGATTTCACCCGACCTCCACATTGAATCGACCCATCCAGGCGCCGAAGCTAACCATGCGCCACAGCACGAAGGTGAACGGCAAGCGACCCGATGTAATTCCCTCGGCAAGCACAAGTGCTCGCGGGGTCAGTATTCCTCTGGAGACTGCAACGGAGTCGCGGCTGGCAGCACGAAATTGGTGCGGGGCTTGTTCGCGCACCCATACTTCTTCGGGTGTGACGAAGCCGAGCTTGTCCATTCGCATCCGAATGCGCTCCGGAAGGACGCCACGCATGGCTTCACGCAGCACCCGCTTCGTGATCCCGTGAGAGAGCTTGTATTCGCTCGGAAGGCTCAGCACGAATTCTACGAGTCTGTGGTCTAAAAAGGGGACTCTGGCTTCGATCGAATGGGCCATGGAGTCGCGATCCTCCCAATGAAGGAGCATTTGGAGATTGCTGCGCAAGAGCTGCGCCCTTGATAGAGTGTTGATCGACGCGGCGCGGCGCTGTCCGGCTGCGGCGAGGGGATCGCCCGGTGCCGCTCCGAGCAGCCTCAAGTCTAGCCATGATGGTTCTGCAATGCTCTTTCCGCCAAGCCGGCGTAGCGCCATGCGCGCGGGATCGGGCAACAGCGTGTCCATCACGTGTTTCGCCGCCCACAGTGCCCCATAGCCGTGAATCTGCTTTGCCTCCCTTATCTCGCTCATGAGCCTGAACCAGCGCCAAGTCCGGAACAGGTGTGCGAAATTCGTTCCGAAGAATTCTTGATAGCCTGCCAACTGCTCGTCAGCACCTTGGCCGTCGAGCATCACTTTCACGCCGGCTTGGGCAGCGAGGGCGAATACCTGCCACTGCGCAAAGATGCTGGTGGAGCCAAATGGCTCGTCCTGGTGCCACGTGATGCGGTCCAGCAGTGGAAACAAGTCGTTCAGATCTGGATAAACATAGTTAGCTTCCACCCCGGTATGGCGTATGACGTCATCGATGTGCCTTCGTTCGTCGAATGGTTCTAGGTGTGAGCATGCAGAGAACGTGCGTTGCAGCCCCTGCGCACCGGCCTGCCGCAGTGCGTCGTTCATCAAGCACACGATAGTCGACGAGTCGAGCCCGCCAGACAAGCAGGAGCCGACGGGAACATCCGCGCGCAGATGAACACGCACGGAATCCTCCACGAGCCGGCGGAACTCGTGAGCTGCATCGTTCAGCGTGCCAGAAAACGAGTCGCCCTTAAGGTCATACCAGGAGCGGGCGGCGAGCCGCGCTCCGCCGTCAAGCGCCGGAGGTGAGCCGAGCCGAACCTCGAGGCACTCCCCGTTGCGAAGCTGATACACGCCCTTGAAGAGTGTCTCCTCGGTATGATCGATCACGCCCCAGTTCAGGAAATCGTACGTGCGCTGGCCGTTGACCAGGGCTCGCCACCCCGGAAGCACCATGAACTGCTTAATTTCCGAGGCAATTGCGAGCGTGCCGTCCGGCGCGACCCAGTAGTAGAGAGGCTTCACCCCAAAGCGATCGCGGGCGGCGAATAGCCGCCGGCGCGAACTGTCAACCAGCACGAACGCGAACATGCCATTGAATCGATCTAGGCAAGTCGTGCCCCACTGCGCGTAGGCAGCGAGCAATACTTCTGTATCCGAATGCGAAGTGAACTCATGACCGAGAGCCTCGAGCTCGCCGCGCAGCTCCAGGTAGTTGTACACCTCCCCGTTGTAGGCGATCCACACATTGCGGTCGGGGGAGCACATCGGTTGATGACCCGCGGGCGACAGATCAATAATCGATAATCGTCGATGTCCCAGCGCGACCGCGAAGTCGCTGGCGCCAGAAGGCGCATCGCCTGCGGGCAGGTAGGGATGATGCGGAGCTCTACACGCTTCAGGCGTGTCCGGGCCGCCGAATACCTCAGGAGCCAGTGTCTCGCTGTGGAACGCGACATAACCCTCGTCGTCAGGTCCACGGTGGCGCACGGCGCGCGTCATGGCACGCAGTACACGGATATCGACAGCCGGGTGACCTGCTATCAAAGCAGCGATGCCGCACATCCGCGCTGCTCAGGTGCCCAGTGTGCGAGGTTGAGAGGTGCTCGCGAAGCGCCTCCCCGACCCTAGGATGTCGACGATCGCTTTTGCCGCGTCGCCACGGCCGTAGAAGCTCTCTTGCGTACTAGGTAGTCCACAGGTCAGCGCATCACGCAGACCCTGCAGCACTGCCCGAATACTGGCCGGCGGAATGAGCCGGTTCCAGCCGCACTCCACGAGCTCGACCCACTCAGTTTCGGTTCGTAGCGTCGCGCAGGGCACGCGGTGGAAATAAGCCTCTTTCTGCACCCCGCCTGAATCGGTGGCGATGAGCCTCGCATGCCTTTCGAGCATTGTCATGTCGAGGTAGCCGATTGGATCGATAACCAAGAGCCGGGATAGGCCCCGGAGGTCGGCGATTGTCGCAAGCGCCTTTCGCGTCCGTGGGTGCAGTGGAACCACAACCGCGATATCGGCGGCGAGCTGGTCGAGCGCACCGAAGATCGCGGCCAGGCGATCCGGACTATCAGTGTTCTCCGCCCGGTGGATGGTCGCGAGGACATAGTCTCCCTGCGCGAGACCGAGCGTCTCCAACACGCGGCTCTCAGACGCCGCCTTGCGCGCGTAATGCAGCACCGCGTCGTACATGACATCGCCGACCAGATGAATGTTCTTGGTGGGAATGCCCTCGCGGCGAAGGTTTTCAGCCGCGATCAGGGTTGGGGCGAAAAGGAGGCCCGAGACGTGATCTGCGACGATTCTGTTGATCTCCTCTGGCATTGCACGATTGAAGGACCGCAACCCTGCTTCCACGTGTGCCACTGGGACACGCAGCTTCACGGCCGCAAGCGCTCCCGCGAGCGTGGTGTTGGTGTCGCCATAAACGACCACCCGGTCGGGCATCTCCTCGAGCAGCGTCTCCTCGATCCGTTCAAGCATCTGGCCCGTCTGGGCGCCTTGTTTCCCTGACCCTATCCCTAGGTCGTAGTTCGGCTCGGGTATCTCGAGTTCTCGGAAGAACACTGCCGACATGTTCTCATCGTAGTGCTGACCGGTGTGCACAAGTATTTCTTCCACGCCCGCTGCCCGCCGAAGGATGCGTGATACCGTGGCCGCCTTGATGAACTGCGGCCGGGCGCCGACGATGGAGGCGATCTTCATGTGGCGGTTGATGCAAAGTTCCAAAGAATGGCGTGCTTTGCAACCCCCGCTGATGAAGGTTCACTCGCGATCCGGCTGGTCAAAGCCGGCCGCGTCCAGAGGGTCACGGCGAATAGGTTATACCCGCGAATCTCGATCATGATTTCTCTGTCGACAAGCGAGCGCCGCGCGGTAGTCTTCGACAACGGTCGCAGCGACCTTACGCGGGTCGTGCCACGTCTCCAGGTAGCTTCGGCTCTTCGTTCCGATTTCGGGTAGCGAATACCGCTTTTCCATCGCAAGTGATTTGAGCACGTCGTAAATATTGCGTGGATTCGCGTTGATTACCGACAGCTGTTCGCGCATCGCCTTCGGGATGAATTGAAGATCGGCTTCACGGAGGTATGCGACCACAGGTTTGCCGAGCGCCATAGCCTCTACCGCGAGCCCGCCGTACCAGCCGGCGAGTAGCTGATCGACGACAAGATCCGCGCTCTCGTACAGTTCGCGAGCAGCGTTTCGGGGAAGATTCTCGACGAGAATGAGCTCCAGCGCCACTCCCTCGGCCTTTAGCCGCTCGACCGCTTCGACGAGGTAGCGTGTCCCTTTGACGAGGCGGTGACTGGGAGCGTGAACGATCCTGAGGCGATCGTGCGGCGGCCTCCGGTTGGGCGCGGGGCGCCACTCGTCAGGGTCCACGCTCGCGTACGGTAGGAACTTTGTGTGCGCCGGTAGAACGTAGAGCAGATCGGGATTGAGTGCATAAATGCCGTCCGCGTACGCAGCGAATTTCTTTATCGCTCGGCGTTTCTGATCATCGCTACCCGCCGGATAGTAGTCTGGTGGGACTTCGAGTGCGAAATGGACGTCAAAGTGAGCGCGGCAGTAGTCACCTTGACGTGCGTCGTCCCCCTGGTACGTCACGAAGATCGCCTTGCCAGCTTTCTTCAAGAGCGGCAGATCGCGCATGCAGAGGGTGTATTGATAGATGTTGGCAAGCAGCGGGCGGAACATCGCAGCGGCGCTGCGCTCTGCCGGCTTAGCGTAACCGCGAGAGGGAAAGATCGACGACCCGAAGTTGAAATGAATGATGTCGAAGTCGTTGAGCGCGCGACACAATAGCGGCCAGCGCTTGAGCTCGCACAGAATCGAGTTTTCACCGGGCTTAGAAAGCGTTTCGTCAGGCGCGTAGCCGTACGGGTTTGCGTGCACCGCTATTGATCGGGCCTGGATGCCAAGCCCGCGCTCAGCACGGGCAAGTTGCGGCGCGTGGCCGCCCACCACATCCGGACAGTGGAGCACCCGAATCGGGCGCAAGGAATGAAACGAGGTCATTCCCACTTAGCGTCGAACGCCGCGCACTGTGATTTCGTAGAGGTCGACGTATGCCTGGAGGATCTCGAGTCCCGCACCCCAGACCAACCATCCATTTCTGGTAGCGCGATGCTGACTCACGGAGAAAGAATGATACCAGTCGTAAGACGGGGTGCGGTGCTGCTCGCACCCTCTCGCCTCGAGGCTCCGACGGAGAGGCTGCGGGATTGCTTAGGCGTGGGGTTCCCCTTCGGCGACCGTGCGCGACAGCCCAAGCGCGAAAGGAGTGAACGACGGCGCAAGCTCGCGCTCAAGCAGACTTATGTCTGCAATAAGGTCGAATTCTCGCGGTGTCGATGCGATCTCAAACACGGGCCCCTTGCCAACGTAGCGGCCGATTGTTTCGGCGATCTCGCGAATGCTCACCACTTCGGGGCTTGCCACGTTGAGACACCCGACGCGCCCTCCGTGCGCAAGCTGCGTCAAGATCTCGATCACGTCCTTGACATAGCAGGGGCTGATGCGCAGACCACCGGTGGCCTCTCCTTCGCCGTCGCGAGCGTGGAGGCGAACGACGTTACCCGTGCGCACCAAATCGACTAAGCGTGGCACGAGGCGGGCCCGCTGCCCCGGCCCGTAGACGCCGAAAAGGCGCACGACGACCACCTCCATCCAGCGACGAAAGAGGGTTAGCGACTCCTCCGCATGGGCTTTGCTCAGCGAGTACCAGTCGTCGCGGCGCAATGGCGATGACTCCAAGCATGGCGCGAAAGTCGGCTGATAAACGCTGCCGGTCGACGCGTAGATAAAGCGTCTTGCTCCGGCTTGTCGCGCCATCTCGGCAGCGCCGATCGCAGATAGGACGTTGACCGCGAAGATGTGCGCGGCTGCCTGTGGCGCTTCACCGTATATGGGTGATGCAGCAAGGTAAAACACAACGTCGACTCCTGGGGGCACCGCGAATCGGGACGAAAGAAGCCCTGTTTCAGGATCGATGCCAGTACCGTCTTTCGAGCTTGCCGCTGAGACGGCTGCAGAGTGTGAGGCGAGATGACGGCACAGATGGCCACCGATATAGCCTCCGGCGCCTATCACCATGACTTTCATCGCTTCATCCTTGGTGCGACAAAGTCTTCTCGATTAGCGGGCATAGATCCAAGCGAGTCGTGACAGGATGGCCTGTAACTCTGCCCGTTTCACTAACGGCGCAACCAGGCCCGCACTAGCGGCTGCGACAAGGAACACTTTTGTGAATACCAGCGACAGCGTTACGTCTCCGACGGGATGAGAATTCGCGATTGTGCATGCGTAGATCAACAGCAGAAAAAACACGATCGCGCCTAGGATCCTCGCCCATTCGAACGGGACATGATAGAAGCGTTGGCTCGCTGCGAAAAGCAGGACAAAGGAGAGAACGGCGGTGAGAAAACTCGTGTAGGCGGCACCCGTTACGCCCCACTTTGGAACGAGGAACAGGTTGACGCCAACGTTCACCGTCGCAAGTACAAGGTAGATCGCTAACGTCAGTGAGGAACGGCCGGCAATCCACAGTCCCGGAGCGAACACGTACATCCCGGCGATGACCGTTCCAGCGGTCAGAATCGGGATGATCTGAGCGCCGGCGAAAAAGACCGGTGTCGTAAACAGCATCAGGATTTCGGGGGCGAACAGCGACAAACACAGGGCCGCGGGCAAGCTCAGTGCCAAAAAGAGCCGAAACACGCGCGCGAGTTGACGGGGTGTGTCGGGGTCGCGGTATCTGGTGGTCACCAGTGGAACGATCGTGGTTTGAAAGCCGACTAGCACGAGTCCCATGATCGCTGCAAACCGGAGTGCGATACCGTAGATTCCCAGTTCGCCAAGGCCAGAAAAGTGTTGAATGACAACGCGGTCTGTGGAGCTGAAAACGATCGCTGCAATGCCAGATGCGGCGAGCGGCGCCGAGAACTTCACCATGCGCCGCAACTTTGGCGCATCGAAGCTTGCGGAGATCGAGCCGCGCAAGCGCGCTAGAGCCAGGCAAGCGCCGGTCAAAGCACCCAAAATCGATGCCGAATACAGTCCTATGAGACCGATACCAGCGTGACCAATCAGGACAATCACTAGTGCGGCCGTAACGACGGCGCCCAGAATGCTGACAGCAGCATGGCTCCACGGCTTCAGCTCCCACCGCAGCAGGTTCTGGAGGAAATACGTTACGCCGTTGACGGCGATGAAAACGACCATTAGTGAGAGCAAGGTCGGCGTGAACCCTAGTCCGAACAGGGATGGGGACAGCGACTGCGCCAACCCAAGCGCAACCACTGAAAAAAGGCCGAAAACGGCGGCAGTGAACCAAAACGCGGTCGAAACATAAGCGACACGCTCCGAAGGATCACTGGCCAAGCTCTGATAACGAGCGACCGCCTGAGAGATCTCGAGTGCTAAGACGATCGAGATGACACTGCCCGCGACCGTCACGAGCTCTACGATTCCCAGGTCCTTTGCAGTGAGGAACCTGGTGTATACGGGGATGAGGAGGAGATTTATGCCACGCGAGACAAGGGTGCTCGCAGCATAAATCGCGCTGTCTCTGAAGAACCGACGCAGCATCTTAGCGAGCGGACCCGGTCCCTCGAACCGAGCACTCGCATGACTGCCGGATCCCTGGTCGCTTTATCCCCTGAAGATCCTTTTCGCGGACGGATCGACGCGTCAAGAATTTGCAGCTCGATCCAAAGGCCGATCCCGCCCCAGACGGAAGGGATCCTTGTTGGTACGAGGCGGCCGGTGTTGCGCCCAGGCAGGTAGGCGTGTCGGCTCGACGCGGGGCGGTGCGCATCATGATAGGCGAGAGGAATCGTCGGCGCGCCGGGCGATCAGGCTGGTCGGAATCTCGGCATCGTACCGTCGATGCGCACCAAGCGCTTCGGTCTAACGACCTGACCACCTACGAGGCACCCTCGTCCTCGTCTAATTTGGTCGCCGGAACCCACGTCAAGGTTCGCGGTGTACCTGGACTATCGCAAAGACGCTATTTGTGCCCGGCACAGGCGTTAGGTCGAGCAGCGTGCCGAACACCTCCAAGGAGCCCCGCAAGTTCTTATTCGTGAAGTAGTGAAAGTGTAGATCATCTAGCGGCATGCCCCGAGAGAGGAACTTCTCTCGAAGCATCAATTTCAGGCCGAGGCGCAAGATCCTGATACTTAGTACCGCGAGCGCCCGGAGCAGGTGAAGAAGGCCAACAGAGGCGAAGAGCTCCCTGAACCAGGAAGCTCCGGCTGCTTCTGCTATGCGTGGCGGATCGTGGACTCCGACCCAGAAGACGCATATGGCGCTTTCGCTAGCAAGATGACGGACCGCTTGCGCAGCGACCTTGATGTCCTCAACGTGATCCAACGTTGTCGCGAACACAAACATATCGAAGCGATCGACGAATAGACCGATCGTATCTTCGATACGTCCGCAAACAAACGGGTAGTCCCGGCGTTCCACATTCTGTTCCATGGGATCTAGTCCCACGTACACTACCTCTCTTCCCGCCAAGCGACCGCACAGGGTTGCTGTATAGGGCGGGCGGTGCGGGTTGATTCCGCAGCCGACATCCAGCACTCGCGATGGACTACGTACGTACGCGGCAGCCGCCAGGTACATATCAAACATTCGGTATGCAATCTGGACATCCTTCGGTATCGCGGTTAACCCTTCTAGGTATTCGCGCTCTGAGTTCCGTTGTTTCGCTGTCCAATCGTTGGCTCCGATGGTACCGGCGACTCTCAGGAACCGACTGAGCTTGCCACTGTCAGCCAAGAACCCGTTGTCTACTATTCTGTAGATGTGATTTCCCACTGAAGATACCTCGCTTCATTGGGCGACCATAGTCGGAATCGCCGCGATTGGACTGTAGTCACGAGCCTCGGCAAGCACTTGCTATCGAATCTTCCGAATGGCTTTGAATGTCCATCGCACGTTTTCGGCGCTAACGCCCGGTCAAGGCGATACCTCAAGGTCGGCATAGGCACGCGCTAACCGGCCAGCCAATGCCTCGAGCGAATAGTACTTCTCAACGTACCGTCTGCCGCGCCGACCAAGCTCTCCTAGTTCGCCCCGGTTCGCTACTACCCGACGGATATCGTCTCGCAGCGTCTTCGGGTGTACGTTGATGATCGGACACTCCTCCGGCGCAAGCAGGTACTCACGTTTTCGGATGTAGCACATCACCGGCTTCCCGAGCGCCATGCTTTCGAGTGCAAAGTACCCATGGAATCCTATCAGGCACTGGTCAAAGATGATGTCTGCGGTGCAGTAGACCATCAGCGCCTGCTCATTCGAAATACCCTCGACTAGCACGAGCTCCACCGGCACGCCTTCCCTTGCGAGGTCAGAAACCGCAGTCTCGAGAAAGCGCGTGCCCTTGAACATCCTGTGATTCGGCGCATGGACGATCCGCACCCGGTTCCTGGCCTCCGGTGCGGGGTAGGCTGGGGCGTACCGCCGGCCACCGTCGGCCGCTAAGTCCACCGGCCAGTAAAAAAGATCGTTTCGGCTTCCCGCTGTGTACTCGATCATGTCGCCCATTGCGAAGATTGCGCGCGCACAAGTTCCGAGGCGAACGAGATTCCGGCGTCGCAGCTCTTCGTCACAAACGCAGGCGATACCTACCAGTGTGCACTCGGTACAGCAGTTGGGCTCGCCTAACTGGCGCGTAGTTTCGCGGCTGCGAACATCACCGCCATAGGCGTAGACGAACAGTTCTATTCGGAGCAGCCGGTAGATAAGTAGCTCGAAAGAGTTGAAACTCGAGCGTTCAATCTGGGGCAGGATCGCGCGATCGCAGAACGCGTGTACTCGATCAACGAACGCGCACACCCACAGAAATATCACAAAGGGCACCAGCCTGCCGATAATTGGCCAGCTTCGGCAGGAAGAAAGATCGTAGTCGAAGGATCGTGCGATCGAGTACGTCGAAGTGACCAGTGACTTGGCGTTGACGCCAAGCATGGACTCGCTGCGGGCACTGAGAGTGAGCGTGAAGATCGGCGTGCCGGTCCAGATCGACCGCTTCGGCCGACCCCGTAAGAGAAGTTTGTGAGTAATGCGAATGGGCATCAGCAACGGGACGAATGCGGCGGTAACCGCCTGGAGAGCGTAGAGAACAAACCGCCGCAGCCGAGCACGGAAACTCGTGGCGGACGCACGGCGAAGTGGGGCGTTGGGAATCTTGTTCACGACCTGGTAAGGAGCACCGAGATTCCGTTGGGGTTCGCAGGGTTGAAACGGTACTGCAGCACACCGAGATTGTGCAGCCAGCCAGCAACCTCTTCTTCGGTATGCTGCCAAGCGTTATGCGGGTGATACCAGTCGAAGTTAACCATGTTGTTGGTTTCGAAATCGAAGGCGTCGTTCCAGAAGCACTTGACGAAGTTGTAGTAGAGCAGGCGCTGGACGTCGTGCTCGCCGGGTGGGATACCAAGTACCGGCACTCCTTTCTCGAGATGGATCGTCGCGCCGAGGCGCGAAAGCTCGCGGCCAAGCTCGGTGAGCCCCTCGCAGGCGGCGTAGCACGCCTCGGGATCGAACCGCATAAACCGGCCGCGGATGTGTTCGTCGCAGAACTGCCGTGCGGCACCCATCTTTCGGTACAAGTGAAAGAAGAACTGGCCTCCATACGTTACTTTGTGGTAGAGCGCCTCGACGGCAGCCCGCGTGTCAGGCGTGTGGTGCAACACACCGTCAGCAATGACGAAGTCGAATGTCGCGTCAGGGAGCGGCGCCTCCATCAGGTCGGCCTGGACGACGTGGCAATTCGGTAAATGCCACGTGTTTTCATACGTGGTGTGCGCCGCGTCCGAGATGTCCATCGCGACTACGGTGCCCGGAGAGTTTTCGGCAATGAAGCGCGTGTTAAAGCCGGATCCCGAGCCGACTTCGAGCACGATGCGCTTCTCCGAATAGAAGCGCTTCAGCGCGTCGACATCAGGCAGGCCGAGCTTCTTGCAATACCAGCCGAAGAGGAACTCGCGGTGCCCTTGCTCGAGGCCGTAGTGCTTAAACCGCCGCCATTTGTCGGAGAACGTCGTATTGGTCTTCAGTTGGTCCGCCGCTTCGGGGCGAACTCCGGATTGATCTGGGACCGGCGCGAGACCGTGCTTCTGCTGGAAGCGGTGCAAACTGGGCCGCTGGACGCCGCGCAGCAAACAAGGTACGCCATCGAGGACCGGATACCAATAGCCGTCCGGTTGACGCAGCACGCCCTCGACCACATGGTCACCCTGGACAGAGAACGCCTCGAGCGCAAGGGGTTCGCTGCCGGATATGGCGCGGAGCAGACCTCGCTCGAGAATCTCGCGACGCACGGTGTGAGCGGTAGCAAGCGTTACGGTTGACGGCGGTCGAATTCTACCAACGTTCCCAGCACATGCCGTGAACGCCACCCGCTGCAGCGAAACTAAATCAGGCTGAACGCATCAGGAGCGCGCTGCGAAATTGCGACGAAGGTCGACCAACGGTCGAGGAACGATGGGTGGCGTCACAACGTGCACCGGCGGTGAGGGGTACTGAGATCTTAGGTGTCATTGCCCTTGGACGCCCTGTGCCCGGAGTTCGAGCCAATGCGCAAACACCCGAAGCTGCATTGCGACCGTCTGCGACCCCGCGTGATACGTCTTGATCCAGCCCCGCGACGCGCGCGAGAGCGTCTCAAGGCGGGCTGGATGCGCGATGAGGTCACTGATAGTTGCGACGATCTCGTTCTCCGAGTGGCAGTTGACTACGGGAGGAGGCTCCGGGTAATGCGCGCGCAGCGGCGCGTCGTCGAGGTAAGTCAGGACTGGCGCACCCACGGCCAGCGCCTTGAACATAATCCCGCCGAAGGCGCCGAGTTTGAATTGGTCGGCGACAACGTGGCAGGCACGCGCGGTACGCTGGAAATGCACGAGTCCCATCGGTGCGACCCATCTCACGTGGCTGTTGCAGCCGGCGTCGCGTAGCAAGGCTTTGCTCTGGTCGACGTTCGCGCCCCAGTCGCAGAATATGATGCCGACGCGCTGACCACTACGGCGCAGCATGCAAAACGCGCGGATCAGGACGTCGTTCGCTTTGTCCGCATACCCAGTGCCGGGCACCCAGTCGTGGCGGGTCGGCGCGAAGACGAGGAAATCGGCGTCGAGTGCGCAGGCAAGCTCCTTACGGAGCGCCTCCCAGCCGGTTACCTGCAAGCCCCGATCTTCGTCGTAGGGGTGATTGATAAACGTCACGCGGTCGCCGGCGAGCGCGTGCGCGTTCGGCAGGCAGTCGTGGTTCGTCACGAAGACGTGCTCGGCGAGGCGGTACGCGAGCGCCGTGCACCGACCTTGCGGGGTCGGTGCGAATGGGATTTCGCGCAACGTCCCGTGTTCGAGCGCGAAATAGGGAACACCCGCCATGAGCACCCAGGCAGGGTCGGTGGAGTAGCCGATGATGAGGTCATAGTGCGGCAGCAGCGCCTTCCAGCGCGCGTAGTTCCATTCGTAGGTGCGCAAGTCCGTCTCGGTGAGCGAGTCGACGCGTTCAGGGAACTCCGCCCGGAACCTTGCAACCAACTGGTTGGCCGCGGCGGTTGCGGCTGCCAATTCGCCGATGGCGTTCCCAGATTCCTGTACTGTCCGCTCCAGCGTGTCGGGCGCGAGTCGGATGCAGCACACGACGAGCCAGCGCATAACCGCAAGCAGCATAAGGGCGGCACGTAAGGACAGCGCGGCGGCCCACCGCCCGATACGTCGCTCGAGCGGCAGGAGCCGACGTCGCAACGAGACCGCTGGCTCGGGGTGCGATACGATCCGCTGGAGCTTGCCAAAGAGTCGACGCCGCAACGCGGCCGCTGCCTGGGGGTCCGATACGATTTGCTGCAGCTTGCTAGCGAAGTACCATCCCTGGTCGACGGCGGCAACCAGTCTCATTGGCGATGCCGTCCGGTTAGCGATCTCGAGCACGCGCCATAGGAGCTCTGCCCGAGTTCGGCTCTGCGCCGCCCGCGCCGCGAGATAGTCGAGACAGAGCGGCTGAGGGCCTTGCGCGAACCAACGCGGGCGTCGATAGGGACCGAGGCTGAGCTCATACCAGCGCGGCGCGGACGCGTCTCCCGGGGGCGTTCCATCGAAGTCGGCTTCCTCCCACTCCGGGCAGCTCATCACATGGTAGTAGTTGTAGCAAATCACGTCACATTCGAGGCCCGCCTTGCGCAGCAGCGATGCGTTGTAAAAGGCGTTGTTGGCGATGTTGCCAATGTGGAGCACGCGCGGCGTCCGGCCGTGCCGCGCGCGGAACGCGGTGAGCACGTCTTCGAGATCGACCGGAAGATCAAGAGGCTTCACACTGCGCGAGCTCGCTAGCGGCGTCGCCGTGCCCTCGACAGGGCGCGCGATTCCTGGGCTGTCGTCTTCGTGCGCTCCTGGAACGCGCGCACGCCGCACTCCCGAAGACGCCGAACTCCTCACATCTCGCCTGGAACGACAGGGCCGACCAGATCGGAGCGATGTGGTTGACGCGCCCGGCGAAATGCTCCTCGAGCGCGTGCACGACGAATCCGGGCTGCTGTACGCCGCGGTGCACGATGCGATCGGGCGCGAGCGTCGTGGCCACGAACGACCGCAGGTCTCCGCGAAACCACGACGCGTCGGGTGGCACGAAACCTATCTTGGACTTTCGGCAGATCTCGTCCGGCGCGAGCGGCCGCACCGACTCGCGGAAGACCTTGCCTACATGGCCGTCAAGGAGGAGTAGCCACGGCGGGTCGCAGACGGAGTCGCCCAGCGCGTTGTCGAACGGCGGGACGCGCGCCCCGAGTGTGTGGGCCACCGAGATTTTGTCTTCGAGCACGAGCAGGCCGTGCCGGTAAGTGGCGTCGAGGTACATCAGCGCATTCAGTGCAACATCGCGCGCTTCAGGCATGCGACCACAAAGTCCTGATCGGCATCGCTCATGCCAGGGAAAATCGGCAGCGTGATCGTCGTGTCCTCGCAAGCTGCGGCATTCGGGAACAGTTCCGGACGCAGCCCGTACTTGCGAGCGTAGTAGCCTAGTCGATGCGCGGCATGCGTTCCGGGCCGGGTCTGGATGCTCTCGGCCGCGAGCGCGTCCATCACCGCGTTGCGTCGCGCGCGTCCCCCTTCGAGGACCCGGATCACGTAGGATTGATAGGTGTGACCGCAGCCTGCGGGCTCGGTGGGGACGGCGATGTCGCCGACCGACCCGAGCGCCGCCGTATAGCGCAACGCACGCGCCCGCCGTTCGGCGAGCAGGCCGTCGAGCTTCGCCATCTGCGCGATACCGATCGCCGCCTGGATGTCAGACATTCGCAGGTTGTAGCCCAGCACATTAAACGTGCTCATCACGTATGGTTTCGACGGATCGTCACCCGGCGCCGGTCCGGTTGCGCCGTGGTTGCGCAAGCTCTTCAAGCGCGCGGCGAGATCATCACGCATCGTGGTCACCATGCCGCCCTCGCCGGTGGTGACGATCTTGCGGGGATGAAAAGAAAAGCAACCCAAATCCCCGAAGCGCCCGACCGGGACACCCTTGTAAGCGGTGCCCACTCCACACGCGGCGTCTTCGATCACGGCGAGCCGGTGGCGCTTCGCGATCGCGAGGATCTCGTCGATTTTCGCCGCGAGGCCGAAAAGATGCACGACCACGATCGCGCGCGTCGCAGGGGTGATCGCCTGGTCGAGCGCCGCGGGATCGAGGTTGAAGGTGTCGAGTTCGATGTCGGCGAACACCGCCTTTGCCCCGACGTACTCCGCGCAGTGCGCCGAGGTAACCCACGTGAACGCCGGCACCACCACCTCGTCGCCGTCCTTGAGTCCAAGCGCCGAGGTTGCTAGGTGAAGCGCGGCGGTGCAGGAGGTTGTCGCGAGCGCGTGCTTCGTCTGATGGCGCGCGGCGAACAGCTCCTCGAATTCGGCCGTTAGCGGTCCTTGCGTGACCCAGTGCGAACGGAGGCATTTACGCAACAGTTCGATCTCGGTGTCGTCGAAGTGCGGTTCGGTAATGTTCATGAAATTTAGGCAGGCACAACGTCTGTCGCCAATGCGCGAAGTTACAATTTTATCTTTCCCATTTTGACTCTGCCGCGTGAATGGGCAATGTCCCGGAGCGTGTTGAACGGTGAGGGGAGTGACGGCTCCGGGTTGAGCATGTTACGCGACCTTGAGTTGAATCTCAGATGCGGACTGCACGCGCTGCGCGAGGGCGGCGATCAGGCGGCTCAGGTCGCGATAGCCGCGCACGGCTCGGAAGGCGCGGCGGGCTTCATTCAAGGCAGAGCCGACCCAGCGCAGCACCATCTGGCCGTCGCGCCAACGCTTGACGTTGCGCGTGTAGTGCGCGATCAGTGCGTTCAAGTTCTCGATGGGATTGGTGCTTTTGAGCGTCCTGTGGAGCGCACCATCGATGCCGAGCCCGATGAGCGTGACGGTCTCATCGAGTCCCTCGCGAAGGCTTCCCGCCGCGCCCGGATGGGTCTTGGCGAGGGAATGTGCCAGTCGATCGAGCTGTCGCTTGGCCAGGACGAGATCTTTGCTCTCCCAGGCATCCTTCAGGGCGCGGCCGACACTCGCGTGCAACGCCTCGGGCAGGTGATCGAGCACGTTTCGGCGTTGTGCTCCTGGCAGCGTTGTACGAGCGCCGAGGAGCCGAAGACCTCGGTGATCGCGCGCCGCAGCGCCTTGGCGCCGTCGATGACCCACAGCCGTGGGGCGTCGGCATCCAGGCCGCGCTCGATGAGATCGGACAGGAGCGAACGCACCACTTGCGTCTTCTCAGTGCTTCCTTTTCGAATCCCGAGGACGTGCTTCTTGCCCTGGGTGTCAAAGCCCAGGGCAACCAGCACCACACGATCCTGGAAATGGATGCCGTCGATCATCACGACCGGCAGCGCGATGTCGAGCCGGCGCGACAGCCACGCGCTGAGCTGCTCGGTGCTCAAGGCCACGAAGCGACGCGACACCTCGCTCTTGGAGACCGAGGATTGCGGCTCGTTCGCCGGCAGGCGATCAAGGGTGGTGCGGTAGCGGCGCGTGGAGACGCCGACGGCAATCGCCGCAATCGTCGCCGCATCCAGCGGATCGGCCTGCGCGGCCCAGGCAAAGGTGGGAAGCGAAAGCTCGCCGGCCTCCAAGGCGCGTGCGCGGGGGCGCGAAACTGCGATTCGTCGTCCGCCCAGCGTCACCCAGCTGCGGGTGTGCCCGCCTCGGTACGCGCCTCGGGCAGCGTCGGGCACCCCATTCGGTCCGCACAGCGCCGTGGCGCTCGGCCTCCATCATCGCCGCGAGCACGGCCTTCCCGGCATTGACGCAAAACCCGAAGAACGCGCTTTGCACATCGCGCAGTACTCCGGCAACGGGCAGCGAAAGCTGCACGTGAACATCCGTGGCGGCGAGTTTCGATCCGATCGACTTCGTGAGAGACTTTCTTTGCTTTGGCGAGCGCCTGCATACCACATGCAGGCGAAAGGAGCCGCCGCTCTCACCTCAATCGTTCAACATTCCTCGGGACATCGCCGCCGTAGCCAGAGATGCCAGCATTGACGATCCTCACCCCTGGATTGGCGGAGTTGTTCTTCCTCGCGTGCTGCTCTGCCAGTCGCACAAAGCTCTTTTCAGCCGGTACGCCCCAGCCTTCGGCCAGCGAATTTCCGTGGACAAGGATACGGCGTGACTTTGCCGCCTCGAGCATTGATAGCGGCCGGTCCCGTAGGCCTAGTTCGTTGATCTCATAGTTGATCTCGAACTCCCCAAACTGCGAACGAATAGTGGTTCTCGAGTTGGGCCGGTAACGCGATTCCAGTTTGTCATCGAACATGACGATGCCTGCGAGGCCCTGTTCGGCGCTTCGCAAAGGCGGTGGGGAGACCACGAGTCGCACCACTGCCTCGGCGACGCCGAGACAGACGGTAACCGAAACGAGAATAAGCAACCCTTTTTGCAAGTATGCTTTCAACTGAAGCCTTCCTTCGCCACTGATCCATCAGGCAATTGCGATTGCGACCTCCCGCAAATTCCCGCCCGAACGGTTGGTATGGCCCGACTTGTCAAATGGTGGCAAGAAAGGACCTCGCAACATGCGATGGAGGTCAGCTGCAAAGACTCACGCGGGATGGAAACACGATGCGCGGACACTTGTGCTCGCCTTGATATCTGCGGGACACGGCACTAAGTGTAGTTTGGGAATGTCGGCGCGGCGGCGAGCTCCGCCTCGTGATAGGCGCACTCTGCGGGCGTGAGCGGTGTCGCGAGCGGCGAGCCCGACCAGTCGATTCGCAACCGGTTCGCCGTCGCAACGAGGAGATCCAGATATGCCTCGCGCCAGGTCGAGCTGCCGTGGTTCGCCACGAACCAGCCGCGATGCGCCGCACGCTGCTCGGCGTGTTGGTGCGGCGAATCGTGGAGGCTTCTTAGGCGCGCAGCGACTTCCTCCGGCGTCGACGCGTCCAGAACCGGCGGCGCGCCCGTCATGCAGAGTGCGTCGTACTGCGTGCGCTCCAGCCGCATCACAACTGGCACGCCGCAGGCCATCGCCTCCAGCGCAGTGGCGCCGAAGTACCCAAGGACGAACTGGTCAAGCAGGCAATCGGCAGCCCGGAGGTAACTTACGAGTCGGCGTTTGCCGGCGATCGGCATGACAAAAGCTCGGTCAGCAATGCCGAGCTCGGCGAGTCGCGTAGCAAGTTGATTAAGGTCTGCACCCCAACCCAATAGCGCAAGCCGTGCGCCAGGGGCAATCGGCGCGAACTTCGCGAAGCCCTCGAGCGCTACGTGCGACCCCTTGAAGTAATCGTCTTGTCGCGCAGTGCAGAGCACAAAGAACGTGCCCCCTGTCTGTGCCTTCCATTGCGCCCGGTAGGGCGTCGGTCCCGGCGAGTACACCTCGTCATCGAGGACAAACGGCAGGTACACGAGATGCCGGAAGCCAAAACGTCGCGCGTGCGCGAAGCTCCATGGGTTACTGGCGAGGAAAGCGGCTGCGCTCGCGAAGGACGTGCGCTGGAGGCGCCCGTGAATGTCGTCGCGCGAGGCCTCGTACCAAATGTCGCCCCCCACCTGGGTGACCAGATACGGCCGGTTCGCGAGATACGCGAGGTAGGGCGTCTGCGCTGCCAGCAGGGCGTCCATGGCTTGCAGCGCGTGTAGCGTCTCGCGGTAGCCAAAATACGGCCCGTACTTGGGCAGATCATCGACGCGAACGAAGTCCAGGTCATCGGACGCGGCGTTTGCGACAGGAAGTTGGAACACGTTGGGCGGCTGCGGCAGCTCCACCCCGTGCGCAGACAACAGCCGCGCGTCGGTAACGCCTGCGGGGAGCTCGCCGTCGAATTCCTCCCACCCGGGCTGGCCCATGACGTGGTGATCTCCCGGATGCAGGAAGATCCAAACATCGACGCCCGCGCGGCGCAACGGCACGGCGCGCACGTAGAGGCCGTTGGCCATGTTGCCAACGAAGCCGAAGCGGTAGGGCCGCGCCGGAGCGCTCGCGCGGAAGTTCCGCACCTGCTCGCGGATCCGGGCGCTGTACGTTTTCATCGCCAGGAGATTCTCCGGTGTCAGCCAAGGATGTCTCCATGGCGTCCGGTCCCAGCTGTGCCACCCATCTCGCGCCGGATCCGTCTGTGGCCTAGGCTCAGCCACGGCTAGCGTCCGCGTCATCGGGATGCAGGCGTCCCTCAGTTGCAACTCGCGCTGCTGGGTGGGAACTCGCGCCGCTTCTCGGCCTTGACGGCGAGGCACGAGAGTCAGGCTTCGACCGTCTTCCGGCGGTGCTGCAGGGGCTCATGCTCGAAAGTCCTTGTTCGCCGACAGCCAAGTAGGCCCACCTCCTTGTAGCGTGTCGCGTAGCGCTCGGTCCCCTCTCAGTGATTGCCAGCACCCCGGCGAGCGTTGCGAAGGGATGCGGGGATGTCGAGAATCCTGGGACTGATGGGCATGCGTGTTTGGCGAGGCTGCAGAGCCGGCCGCGTCCGTCAAGAAGGATTGACCCACTCAGCGACGAGTTGCTCCCTGAAGCCGAGGATGAACGTGCGAGAGCCTAGTGTATCGCGTTGGCTTGGCAGGGTAAGGTCTTGACCACAAAGCAAAGACAGAATGGCCTGGGGGTAATTGAACCCGTTCATTGTGGTGAGGTAGCTGTAACCGTTCAGGCGGCAGTTGGCCTCTATCAGGTAGCAGCGGCCATTGCCCGCATGCCGGCGGAACTCGAAATTGATCGGGCCGCGCCAGCCGCCGCAGGTCGCCACGATGCGCGCCGCCCAGTGGATCATATCCGGCGCGTAAACCATGGCCCCGGCATTGCCGCCTCCCCCCCAGGTCAGGTAGGTGAGGTGGGATTGCGTTGAGACGGCTGTGCGGAGATCTCCATCCTGGTCGTACAGCATGAGTACGATGTAGGTACTTCCGACCTCCCCCGGGATGAACTCCTGTAGGACGAACCCGTCCCCGTGCTGCTCGCGCAAACGCCGCAGGTGGAAGTCGAGATCGGCAGGCGTCTCTGCGATGGCCACGCCCTTCGAGCCGCCCTCGTCGGTCGGTTTTGCGACAACCGGGAACCCGAGCTCATGCGCGCGCGCGAATTCCCCCGGAGTGAGGGTTCGCGGCACGATCTGCGGCAGTTTTTCCGCGAGCAGTGCCATGAGACGACCCTTGTGGGAAAGGATCTGCTGCGCAGCATAAGACGGGCGGAACATCCGTACTGGCGGGTTCCAGCCTTGGTCGAGCAATCCCACGACGCCTTCGACGTCGCGGTCCGAAGTCGGGATGAGCACATCGATCGCGTGCCGCGAGATGATCTCCTCGAGTGCGCCACGATAACGTGCGCGGTCGCGCGCCCGCGGCGCCACGATCGGCGTGACCCGGTCGACGTAGAAACCGGGTGCATACCGGTTGGCATCGGTTACGAACAGTTCGATCCCCGGTTCGTCTTTGAGCGCATAGATGACGTTGATCGCAGACGCCGTGGCGGAAAGGACGAGCACCTTCATGCGGCAAGCCTTCGATACTGTGCATAGTGCTGGCGGGCGACCAGCTTGATCGCCGGACGCGTGACCACCAGGGGGGTCACCGGCTCAATGAGAACATCGGCACCCCCATGGCGCAGCGCCTGCAGCACCGCCCGCGGAATGGGCCGCATCGAAGTCAGCAGCAGGCGGTCACCCTGCGCGATCCAATTCATCGAGAAGAAGCCGCGGTGGTCGAGGTGGTCCACAATCGCGACGACGCGGTCGACGAGCCCGGGATCTGACAAACTTTCGGCGGCGACCAGCATCGCTTCGCGGCACTGCGCCTCGCCGAGGATCTCAAAGACGCCGAGCACGATCCTGCCCGACGGAAACCGGCGGCCGACCGGGAGCAGGGCTCTGTCGGCGCGACAGAACGGCTGGTACGCGACGCCGCACCCATAAGGGTCGTCGAAGTTCGCCAGATCCGCCGCTGTGCCGGTGATCGTGAAGTCGGGACGGTGCCAGGTATCGCCCTTCACGATCCACCGCCCGTCGCCGCCCGGTTTCTCGGCGACCGGCAGCACCCAATCGGGGAATCGCGCGGCGAGCGCAGCGAACACGACTGTGAGCGCGCAGGTGCCGAGGCGGTTGGAAATCACCGCTGGCGCCGTACTCGCCCAGCGCGGACAGAGCACGACTGCGTTATCCGCGGCGCGATAGTCGTCCGGGCGCGCGAAGCGAAAGGATGCGTTCGGCAGATCCCAGCCGTCGACCACGGGGTGGTCGGTAACGAAAACGAACGAGCGCTCCGGGTACGCGAGCGCGATCGACGTCGCGGCCTGCTTCTCGGCGCCCAAGAGTTCGATCGGAAGGTTCACACGCTCTTTCACGATGCCGCGGCCGTGTCGCGCGTCTGGAACCACTCGAGACATTCGGCTAGCGTCCACGCGACGAAACCGCCGCGGATCAGCTCAAGTGCAGCGCGATGCATCGGCTCGGCGACGCGCACGTTCTGGGGATGCAGGTTAAGGACAATCACTCCCGGCATGCCACTCCGTCGCACTTCGGCTCCGAGGTCCGAGACGCGTGCAGCCGCGCGCTCCGCGCTCCACTTCCCGATGAAAAGCACACCATCTCCGATTGCAGTCAGTACGGACCAATGGCCGGTGAGCGCGTCGTCGTAGGCGACACGGGCGGGAAGCAGCGACCCGTTCACCACGCTGCCATCGAGCCCGGGAATGTTGCTAGAGAGCTTGACACCGCCTTCGAGCCAGGCTTTCAGGTGGCCCCAGTACCCGCGGTTCAGATAACCGTGGTTGCGCAGCAGGCGGGGAGGCTCGCCGACCAGGTCGCGATACCACGACGCCTGCTCGCGGAACCGCTCCTCGTAGCGGTCCGGTGCGTCTAGGGCGTCGGGGTGAAGGCCGAGCGCGACGCCCCGCCTCACGCGCGCCGCGTCGAGCGTGGCGCGCGTATGCTTCGTGAGCGGATGCAAGAAGTACGTGATTGGCGCGTCACCGATAAGGGCAAGCTGCTCCCGGTACATCTCCAACTCGGCCTGGTCGTCGTCCCCGGTGAGGACGATCGCGCCCGATGCGTCTCCTGGCAGCACCGGATCGAGCCGAATTCCGATAACGGCGGCGAGGAAACGCCCGAGGAACCACGCCCACTCATCGACGTGTCGCGCCCCTGCCGGCTCGCCAGAACGCTGCCGCTCGAACAGATAGTTCGGCCGCTCACCGGCGATCCCCCACTTCTCACGATTCTGTTGCCGCGCGGCCTCCGCCGGATCGCCTTGCCGGTAACGGACGAGATCTCCAGCAAGGTCCGTGCCCACCAGCAGTAGCCCCGCACGCTCGGTGGGTAACCACAACCACGTCACATCCCCATTCGGCATGCGGAGCACCGCTTCCCCGGCCCGGTCACTGAAGATGGCGGCCGGATGAAGCGTTCGCAGCCGTGGGACGTGCAGGTTCCTAGATCTCTCGCGCAGCCAGCGACACGTCCGCCGCAGCAGTGGCGCAACCGGTTCATCGCTCATGAGAAGATCGAATGGTGGCGCAGCCAGAGCAAACGTGCCGCTCACGCCGAACACGCCCGAGAAGCCGGGCGTGGGTTGCAGCGCCACAACCAGCGTACCTTTGGCAAGCGAGGTGCGCACGCTGTCCGCGGCCGCGGTGCCGGGGCGGTCCAAGATCTCGACGCGTGCGTACTCTCGAGGCCAACCCACCAGCCCTAGGTGATGAAGGACTACCGCCGAAGCGAAACTCGCCGTCGGGTTCAAGAAACGACACCCTCCACGTAGTGTTGGGCTTCAATCGAGGCCGTCCGCACGACGCGTAGGCCCCGCTGTTCATACCAGCCGACGAGCTCATCGAGCTCGAAGCGGTGTGCGTATGTGGGGTGGTACCAATCGTAGTTCACCACATCCGAATAACGATCGCCGAACGCTGCGTTGTACCAGCACTTGATGAAGTGGTGGTAGAGGAACTCCTGGACGCGATACTTGCCGTGCTTGATCCCCAACAGCGGCAAGTCAGCGTCGAACTCGACAATCCCATCAATTGCCTGCAAGGCTTTCCCCAAGACCGTGAATTGGTTGCAGACGGCGAGCGCCTGTTCGGGCGGCATGGCCTTGATTCGATCGCGAAAAACGTCATCGATCGCCTCGCGCATCGGGGCCTTCTTCGCGTAGGCGGAAATCGCAAGCGTGCCGCCCGGCGCAAGCACCGAGGCGAGGGATGCGAATGTTGTGGCAGGCGCTACGGTGTGATGAATCGCCGCGCGGCAGATGACATAGTCGAACCTTGCCAGAGTCGGTAGCGGCCGCGAAATATCCCATCGCACGAAGCGCGCCCGCTTTCGCAGGTCGCTAGAGCGGTCGATGTCGGCGAGCGAGTGATGGATGTCGGCTCCCACGTACTCGAGCTGAGGGGGGACTGGCGACGCGAAAAGATCAGCGAAGATCCCGCCGAAGCCGCACGCCGCGTCGAAGACGAGCGTCGGTTGGCGCATCGCACGCTTCCGGATCCACTCGAACAGGTCGCGCCAGCCCAGTTGCTTTCCCGGCGTGACCGCAGCGGCCTGCGCGTTCGACTTCAGGAAGTCGCCGATGCCGAGAACTGCGCCCCACTGCTTTGTATAGTGATCGGCCGTCGCTTTGTCCGAAACTTCCTCCCCGACGAGATCGAGCAGACCGTCGGTGAACGGATACACGTGGCCCGCGGCGCACGTCGCGCTAAGGTCGTTACGCTCGGCGAGCGCAGCGAAACAGACGGGGCAGAGGAATTCCACTCGACCTTCTACCTCAGCGGCCCGCGGTGGAGTGGGGACTAACGGCGACGTCGATTTTTTGCATTGCGATACGGTGCATCTGTGCGCGTCACTCACGAGTGGCAAAGACAGTGACATTGACCCGGCGTGATGGCGGAGTCAGCGCAGACAGCACACGCTGAAGCCTGGGTGTAATCAACGTGTTCACCAGGTACCAGTAGTAGTCAGCGTAAAACGGGGGCCAGAAGCCGAATGCAAAGCTTTCGGCAACGCGAAAGCCGCTTGCTCGGATGAACTCGGCGAGCTCCTGCTGGGTGTACAGATTGTGGGACGCTGGGTCGAGCTTCTTTCCTGTGAACCTCGTGTAGAAGTTGTCTTTGTTGACCGTGCGCACGATGAGTCGCCCACCAGGCCTCATGACCCGTCTGATCTCGGCGAGTGCCTTGGGAGGGTCGTCGAAGTAGAGGAGTGCTCCCAGGCAGGCGACATGGTCAAATGAGTCATCCCGGAACGGAAGCCGCTCCGCCCAAACCTCGCCGCAGAAAGAGACACCGGGGAGCGGCTCGACAAGTGACCAAGTCGGGAACGAACCTGGCTTGCAAGGATCGGCTCCGACTACGGTGTATCCGAGCTGAGCGAGCATCGCAACGAAGCGGCCCGGCCCGCAACCGAGTTCGAGCACCCGCCCACCACCACTCGGCGGCAGCCACCTGCCGACGCACGCGTACTCTGGCAACAGTGCGAGCCGCTCAGTGCTGGCGCGGTCGGTGACCAACCGCTCGATCTCTCGACGCTGATTCGCGTGAATCTGTGCCCAGTGGCGTTGGGAAAGCATTAGCGCACCTCGATGCGTGCCCGGGCATTCACGACTCCCATATCGAGTACCGATCGCTCCGGGGCCATCTCGAGCTTTAGGGCATCAATACTTCGGCAGAACACTTCGGAGTATGGATAGTTGTGGTCGATATCCCAGCCGTTGGCGACATACGACGACACGAGATAGGTCCCTGCGCCGAGGCAGTTCTCGTCGAAGTGGAAGAACACGGAGCGCTCGCCTGCGACATCGAAGAGGTTTCCGCTGTCCATCCCGGAGGACTGCCAGAACACGTAGACGCCGTCGCTTCGCATAAGCTTGATGCTCACGTCGGCGACCGGCGTCTTTCGCGAGGCGATGAACCGCACGCCGATTGAGAACGGCTGCCGCTCCCGCACCACCGAGGTGCGCTCCCCGCCCACCAGCGCATAGGTCTCGAGGATCTCGATCGCGGGTTTCGACTCCTCCCCGAGGTGCTGCCTGACGCGGTCATAATCGGACCACTCCGCGAGTGGCACGCGGCACTCCCCTGTTATCCGGTGCCAGCCGTCGCCGAGGTCCGTGACGAGCTCTGTCGGAATGGCTTCCCACGCCCCCAACCTCACGTTCAGGAACTGGAGTTCCAGCGGCTGGGTTGTCATGGGCGAGGACAGCTCGACCTCGATCGTCACCTGTAGCACTCCCGACGCACCTTCGGGCGGCTTGAGGAGGATATGTCCACCCGGCAGCCGGCCCGTCATGCGGACGAGGGCGCGGCAGGCGGTGTCGCGACGCTCGTAGATGCGACCCCACTCGCTCTCTAACAGGTCGAGCGCCGCCCGGTGCTCGGACCGCGCGAGGTCTACGAGCTCGAGCGGGACACCGACCGGCTGCTGCCCGTGCGGAGCGATCCGCACCGAGCGCACGTAGTGCGTTGCGGTAAAGTGCGTGCTGCCTTTCGAGATGAGTCGGAATCGCACCACGTCGTCCCGCATGACGTCGTACAATGACACCATGCCGCGCGTCCGGGTGCTTCGATCCGCGTGCACCTTGCGCGTGGCCTCGTCCTCGCTGCGCCGGTAGTCCTCCTCGTACTTTTTCAAGACGTATTCCGCGGGGCCGATCAGTCGGACGGCGCCGTTCTGCAGCCAGACCACCGTATCGCACATCCGGCGCACTGCGTCGGTCGCGTGGCTGACGAACAGGAGCGCGCGGCCGCGTTCGCAAAACTCGGTCATGCGCTTATATGCTTTGCCAACGAAATAGGCGTCACCTATCGCCAGCACCTCATCGATCACTAAGATGTCTGGCTCGAGCGCCGTCGCGATCGTGAACGACAAGCGCGCGCTCATCCCGCTGCTGTAGGTCCTGACTGGCTGGTAGATGAAGGGGCCGAGTTCCGTGAACTCCACAATCTCCTCGGTGATCGAGGGGATGCGCCGCGGGTTGCATCCCTGGAGCAGTAGGTTGAACCGGATGTTCTCGATCCCCGTGTCCTCCAGGCTCCAGGCAGGCACGAGCGAGAGGAGAGCTGAGATCTTGCCGTCGACCTGAACCGAACCGCCCGTCGGCTGGAGATTGCCGGTGATGATCTGCAGCAGCGTGCTCTTTCCCGCCCCGTTCGGCCCGATGATCCCGACTCGCTGTTTCTCATGTACGTCGAACGCCACATCGCGCAACGCCCAGAAGAGGTCGTGGCGCTTGCGTCCGAGAAGCGCCTCTTTGAACACGTCCGATGGCCGTGAGTAAATCTGGAAAGCCTTCGAAACCGAACGGACCGCGACTATCGGATCGCTGCTCATAACACGCTGCTAAACATGGGCTTCAGTCGCTGGAACACCCTGAACCCCGCCGCGAAGGCGAACACACTGGCCGCAGCAAAAAACAGCCACGCGTAGGGATGCTCGATTCGGCCGTAGTACAGGGCGTCCTGATACGACCACGTCATGTAGCTGAAGGGGTTCAAATAAAGGATTGGCCGGAATAGCTCCGGGACCATGTCCGGCAGGTACACGACCGGCATTAGAAACAGCCCGATCTGGGAGAAGAGCTGCACAAAGTCCTTCAGATCCCGAAAGAAAACGCTCGAGGCGCTCAGTAGAAACGCCACCCCTACCATGCCCAGTAACTGAAGCGCGAAGAGTAGTGGCAAGAGCAAGTACGTCGGCGGCAAGCTGCCGTGGGTCACAAGCACGTAAGCCGATGTTGCGATCACCCCTACGAACCAGATTACGAGGGCTGTCAGCACGTCCTTGGCCGGCAGCACCTCCAAAGGAAAGATGAACTGCTTGACCAGGCTGGAGTTCGAGACGACCGATCCGCAAGACGCGCTCATCGCGGTCTGGAATGTGAGCCACGGGATGAGTCCGGACAACATGTAGGTCGTGAAGTCGCGCGGCATGTCTACGGTCCCGCCGAGTTTCATTCGAAAGACGACGGCGAAGAGGAATACGTAGAGCAGGGTGAGGAACAGTGGATGTCCGATGACCCAAACTTTGCCGAATAACTGGCCGGCATAGCGTTGCGCAAGATCGCGCTTGGTCATCTCCACGAGCAGCGCTGCGTGCCGGCGCATAAGACGCGCGCCGTCGCGAAATGACCGCAAATAGTCGATCGGGTTGAGTAGTCTGATCACCTTGTGCCGAAGGTAGCGGGGCACCGGTTTCCCCGCGCAGTCAGTGGAGGAACTTGTCGCACCAGGTCTCAAGGTTAAGAAGCGACCAGATGAGGAGCCGGCGGTTCTGGCGCCCTTCGAGATGCTCCTCGACGAGACCGTGGACCGCGGCGGGATCGAGAAACTGGTAGATGTTTGCCCGCGGGTTGTAGATCACACGACGAACGTAGTCGATGCTCTCGCCCTTGAACCAGCTTGCGTCCGGCGCCGAGAAGCCCTGCTTCTCCTTCTCCGTGATGGCCTGAGGAATGTAGCGTTTCATTACCTTGCGCAGGATGAGTTTCCCATCCATCGTGCGTTGGAAGTATTTCCGAGTTTTGCTTCCGGGCTCGTTCTCGTTGAGCCGGATGACCTCGGTGAGATTGCCGAGCTTAAGCTTGGCCGGGATCCGCATCGCGAAGTCGACAAGGTCGTTGTCCAGGAACGGCACGCGCGTCTCGAGCGAATGGGCCATCGACATCTTGTCCTCGACGACCAGCAGCCCGTGGAGGAAGGTTTTCGCCTCAAAGTAGAGCGAATGGTTGATGTAGTCTTCGGCGCGCGTGAGCCTGTCAGTGTGCTGGTGGAATACGTCGCGGAAGATGCGTCGCGTGGAAACGTCCTTCACGTCTTTCGAAACCGGACGGAACACAGCTTCGAAGCTGTCGCCCGGCAGCAATCGCTGCCAAAACGCATAGTACTTGTCGATGTAGTGCTCGAAGTCATCATTGACCACGGCCCGATAGTAGCGCCAAGGATAGCCCGCGAATAGCTCGTCTCCGCCGGCACCTGAGAGCACCACCTTCACAAACTTGCTCGCGAGCTGCGCAGCGTAGAAGTTCGGATAGCACTGACCGACCCGTGGCTCCTCCAGATGCCAAGCAAGTCGCGGGAGGATCCGCTCCATGTCGCCGGCCTTCAATACCATTTCGTAGTGCTCCGACTTGAAGACGTATGACATGTACTCTGCGGCTTCCCGCTCGTCATAGCCCAGCTCGACCCCCGAGGCGGAATGCAGGTCGAAGCCGCACGTGAAGGACTTGATGTACGGAAGCTGCCTCGCTGCGATCGCGGTGATCGATCCGGAGTCCATGCCGCCTGACAGATAGGCACCAAGGTCAACATCGCTTACCAGCTGCCGGTTCACGGCACGCTGGATGAGCCGGTCAATCTCCTCTTCGTACTCGGCCGCCGCTAGCGGGCGCTCCGGCTCGGTGAACGCGAAATCCCAATAGCGCCGCGGCCGTTCAACCGACCGATCGGCAAGCGAAAGTCGCATTGAGGATCCAGCCGGCAGCAGCCGGATATCCTTGAACAGTGTCCGGTCGGTAAAAAAGTTCTGGAAAGTGAAGTACTCGAGCAGGCCCTCGAGATCAATTGCGGTGCGATAAGCGCCGTTCGCGAGGATTGCCTTGATTTCGGAGCCGAACAGGAACTTGTCGCCGACGTGGGCATAGTAGAGCGGCTTAATTCCGTAACGGTCACGGACCAGCAAAAGTTCCTTGCGCTCCTTATCCCACAGCGCGAACGCGAACATGCCGTTGAAGCGGTCAAACGCTTTCTCGCCCCAGACCGCGAACGCCTTCAGCACGACCTCGGAGTCGGTCCGCGAGCGGAAGCGTTGCCCAAGCGCCTCGAGCTGCACGCGCAATTCCGCGAAGTTGTAGACCTCGCCGTTATAGCTGATGACGAAACGCCCATCCTCCGTGGCCATCGGCTGGTGGCCGGCGGGAGAAAGGTCGATGATCGCGAGCCGCCGGTGCGCAAGGCCAATCGCGCCATCGACATAGATACCCTCGCCGTCCGGCCCGCGGTGCGCCATGGCGTCCGCCATGCGCTTCAGTAAAACCGGCGAGACCGGCTCGCCGTCGAGGTGGATGATTCCAGCGACGCCGCACATGGCTCCGCCCCGCGGTCTCCTAGACCGCCGCCTTGCGCCGGCGCTGCTCCACCTGCTCGATGTGCTGCTGCCGCCAGGCGATCAGCTCGCGAAGTCCCTCATCGAGGGCAATCTTGGCTTCGAAGCCGATCTCGCCCTTGGCCCGCTTCGGGCACCCGATCCGGTTGCGCACGAGCGTCGCCTGGCTGCGCGGCGCGTAATTGATCGGCTGTTTGCATGCAGTCAGGACGATCAGTCTCTCGGCTAGCTCCTTCAATGAAGTGCGCTTTCCCGTGCCTACGTTGTAGAAGCGATCGACGGTCTGCGCTCTCATCGCGCATACGTTGGCACGGCCGCAATCCTGCACGGCGACGAAATCGAAAGCCTCCGTTCCGTCGCCGAGGACGGTCGGACCCTCGCCTCGATCGATCGCGTCGAGCATCTTCATGATCACCGCGATGTAGGCGCCGCGATAGTCCTGTCGGGCGCCGTAAACATTCATATAGCGCAGACCGGCGAAGTTCAGGCCGTAACGATGATGAAAAGCGCGCGCCATGGCTTCGCCGCAGATCTTGGTCGCACCATAGAAATTCTTGTTGTTGAACGGGTGGTCTTCGGTCATTGGCTCCTCGACAGCGTCGCCGTAGACCGACGCGGACGATGAGTAGACCAGCCGCTTGATGCCGTTGGCGACGCATGCCTCCAGCACATTGAAGGTGCCCCGTACGTTTACGTCGAACGCCGAGCGCGGAAACTCATGGCATTGAAGGAGCCACAGCGCCGCGAGGTGGAAGACACCATCCATGCCCTTCATTGCCGCGTCGAGGATGTCGGTCTGACAGATGTCGCCGCCGATGTCGAAGATTTTCATGCGCGGATCGCGCATGGCCCCGGCCAGGTTTTCTTGCGTGCCGCGGACGAAGTTGTCGTAGACGCGAATCTCGGCGACGTCTTCCTTGAGAAGCGAGTCGACGCAGTGCGAACCGATGAGGCCGGCGCCGCCGATGACCAGGAGTCGCTTGCCGCGAATGTCCATCTTTAGAGCTCGTCCTCAATCGCTGGCAGTCGGCAGTATCCTCACGCGACAGCGCGAGTCGGTAGTGCGCGCCTAAGGGTGTCGATGACGCGATCTTGTGCCGCTTCGTCGAGGTCGGCGTGCATCGGCAGGCTGATAACCTCCCGCGCCAATCGCTCCGACACCGGATAGGTCTCGCCCGCGTGTGCGGCGGCGTACGCAGGTTGGTGGTGGACCCCGAGCGGGTAGTGCACCGCGGTTGGAATGCCCTCCGCTCTCAAACGTGTCTGCAGGGCATTCCGATCAGGCACACAGATCGTGTATTGCGCGTGCACGCTCGTACGGTCGGGCTTCACCGGGAGCACGCGGATCGCTGGCTCGAGCCCCCGCAGCAGCTGCTCGTAGCGCCGGCCGATCGCCCGACGGCGCTCAATCTCCCATTCGAAGCGCTCGAGCTTCGCGAGTACGACCGCGCACTGGATCGAATCCATACGACCGCCGACGCCGACACGTGTGTGGTGGTAGCGGCCTTCCTGACCGTGGACCCGGATCTTCCGCATCGCTTTTGCCAGCGCGTCATTGTTCGTGAAGATGGCGCCGCCGTCGCCGTAGCAGCCGAGGGGCTTTGACGGGAAGAAGCTGGTGCAGCCAATGGTCGAGAGGTTGCAACTCTTGCGCCCTTTGTAGGCCGCGCCGAAACTCTGCGCGGCATCCTCGATCACTGACAAGCCGTGCCGGGCAGCAATGGCGTTGATCTCATCCATGTCTGCCGGCTGGCCATAGAGCGCCACCGGCATGATCGCGCGGGTCCGTGGCGTTATTGCAGCCTCGATCATGGTCGGGTCGATGTTGCAGGTCTCAGGCTGGGCATCGACGAATACCGGTTTGGCGCCGAGCAGAACGATCATTTCGGCCGTCGCGACGAATGTGAATGGCGTTGTAACTACCTCGTCGCCCGGCTTGACATCGAGCGCCATCAGCGCGATCAGGAGCGCCTCGGTACCCGACGCGACAGTGATGCAATGCTTCGAGCCAGTGTAGGTTGCGAGCTTCTCCTCGAGCTCGCCGATCTCGGGGCCAAGGATGTACTGCCCGTGATCGAGCACTTTCTGGATGCGGGCGTTAATCGGCTCGCGCAACGCGCGGTACTGGGTTTTGAGATCAATGAACTCCACGACACTAACTCACGAGTTGGCAGCGACCGCCGGTGAGCCGGTAGCGATCGCCGGTGTGCGGGCAGGTTGTCTCGCCATCGCCAGCGGCCGACAGCTCGAGCCGCTCGCCGTGGCGGCTCATCCAACCGATGTGCCGGGCCGGCACTCCGACCATCAGGGCGAAATCCGGCACGTCATGGTTCACGACCGCCCCGGCGCCTACGAAGGCGTATTGGCCGATCGTCACGCCGCACACGATCGTGGAGTTGGCGCCGAGCGTCGCGCCACGCCGAACCAGAGTTGGACGGAACTGATCCTTGCGCGGGACCGCGGAGCGGGGGTTAGTTACGTTGGTGAAGACCATGCTCGGGCCACAGAAGACATCGTCCTCCAGCGTCACCGCGTCGTACACCGACACGTTGTTCTGGATCTTGACGTTGTTGCCGATCACGACCTGGTTGCCGACGTAGACGTTCTGGCCGAGCGAGCAGCTCGCCCCGATCCGAGCGCCGCCGCACACGTGGGTCCAGTGCCAGATGCGCGTGCCCTCGCCAATGCGGGCCCCCTCATCGATGATGGCCGTCGCGTGAGCCGTGTAGCTCATCAGTAATCCAGCGGCAAGGCTACGCGTCGTCCGTCGCGCGCGGAAAGGTAGGTTGCGATCAACACCTCGAGCGCTCGCAAGCCCTCGCGGCCGTCGGTTTCGGGACCGGCCTCGCCCCGCAGCACCTTTATCACATTTTCGTAGTACAGCGGATGGCCGAAACCATAGACCGACGGGGTGCGATAGCTTGCGCTCTTTACCTGCTCGTCGTCGGGATGCGGCTCGGAAAACTCCCAGTGCTGAATCTCGTTCACCGCAACGCCGCCGACACGCGCCGTACCCTTTTCACCGAGAACCGTAATGGAACCTTCGAAGTTCTTCGGATACGTGAGCATAGTAACGCTCACCGTCCCAAGCGCGCCGGAGCGCCACCGCACGCACATGACCCCGGTATCCTCGACCTCTATGTCGCGTGCCAGGGTCGCCGTGTAAGCCTGCACGCTCTCGATCGGACCGATGATCCAGTCGACGAGGTCGACGTAGTGGCTGGCCTGGTTCATCAGCGCGCCGCCGTCAAACTCCCATGTGCCCCGCCACGCCGCGCTGTCGTAGTAGGACTGTGGGCGGGTCCAGAAGACGTTAATCGACACCATGTAGATTTGGCCGAAGCGGCCGGCATCGACCGCCCGCTTCAGAAGCTGCAGCGTGGCGTTGTGCCGATTCTGTTTGACGACGAATAGACGCACGTTTGCGGCATCGCAGGCCGCCACCATCCGCTTTCCGTCTTGCCAGCGCGTCGCCATCGGCTTTTCGGTGAGCACATGCCGGCCTGATCGCGCAATTTGGATGGTCTCCTCGGCATGGAGCCCGCTCGGCGTCGCGAGCACGACGATGTCGGCATCCGCGTGGGCCAGCAACTGATCGAGGCGGGCGTAACCCCTCGCGCCGGTCTTGGCAACCGTAGCTTCCAGCGCTGACTGATTTACGTCGCAGACCGCCACCAACTGTGCTCGCTCGCCGTGCTTCTTGATCGCGTCCACGTGGTTCGCTGAGATGCGCCCGCACCCCACCAGTGCGAAGCGGACCTTGCGGTCAAGGATGGGCGACGGAAAGTTCTGCATGAACTCGGGTCTCTACCGTAAGAGCGCTGACTATTATTGAGGACCCCACGCCGGCGAACTAACCTTCCGTTAAGGATCGGTCTCGTTCAGTATGAGATGCTCGGCGGGGCGCGCCAAGAGACTCCACCCCGAGGAAGATTATTGCACGGCTGGCTACTTCTTCGGAACCCCGATGGCGTCTCAGTTGGTTCGCGGTGAAGCCAGGGCCGAGACCCGATCACACACCCGTCAACCGTACCTAAGGTGGGGTCGGCCCGCGACTTACACGCTACATACTGCCGAACTATCCCAGGTCAGCCCTCCCCGGCCCTCGAAGGGACCTCAGCCATGCATCGCACTACGCTGTCCAACCACGGACGCAACAAGATGCCAGTTTCACCCGAAAGCTTCGCGTTACTCAATACGCTGTTGCGAGGGCGCATGGCCGGTGTCGGGTACTCGGTCGTCGGGATCGCCTGCAGCGGTACGGCCAAGCTGGCGAGACGAAGGATCTCGCCGGCGAAGCGAAACCAAGTCGTTTCGCCCGCGGCCGTCAGGTGGTAGAGACCAGTTGGGATATCCCCTGCTTGCAACAAGTCGGTAGTTGCCGCGGCGAGATCACGCGCCCAGGTCGGTGTACCACGCTGGTCGCTTACGATCCGTAGCTCGGGCTTTTCTCTTGCAAGGCGAAGAATCGTGAGCAGAAAGTTGTTGCCGCGGCTTGCATACACCCAGCTGGTGCGCAAGATGAGATGGCGACCGCCCGCTGCCTGGATCGCGCGTTCGCCTTCGAGCTTCGCGCGGCCATAGACGCTGAGCGGGTTGGGAACGTCGTCTTCGGTGTAGGGTCCCGTCTTCGTCCCGTCGAAGACATAGTCGGTCGAATAGTGCACCAGCAGCGCGCCGAGCTGCCGTGCTTCCTCGGCGAGGATCGCGGGGGCGCGGGCGTTGATGGCGAGAGCCAGATCCGGTTCGCTCTCGGCCTTGTCGACCGCAGTATACGCGGCCGCATTGACGATGACATGCGGCTTCACCGCGCGCGTGCGGGCAACGATCTCGTCTGGTCGCGCGAGGTCAAGTCCCTGGCGGTCGAACGCCGCGATTTCGCCGAGCGCGGAAAGCGAACGCTCGAGTTCCCAGCCGATTTGCCCGCGTCGGCCGGTAAGCAGGATTCTCACGGGAACACTTCGGCGTCCCGCAGCTGCTTTCCCGCCGCATCCTTCGCTGACAAGATCGGCGCGCTGGCAAGCGGCCACTCGATTCTGAGGTCAGCGTCGTTCCAAACAATGCTGCGCTCGTGCTCCGGCGCGTAGTAGTCAGTGGTCTTATAGAGACAGTCGGCGACTTCCGAAAGCACCAAGAATCCGTGTGCAAAGTGGGGCGGAATCCAGACCACATGCTTGTTCTGTGCGGAGAGCAGTGCGCTGGTCCACCGCCCGAACGTCGGAGAAGAGCGTCGCAGGTCTACGGCCACGTCGAATACCTCACCCGCCACCACCCGCACGAGTTTTCCCTGTGGTTGGCGGACTTGGTAGTGGAGCCCGCGCAGGACGTTGCGCCCCGAGCGGGACTGGTTGTCTTGCACGAACTCCGCGCGGACGCCAGCGAGCGTGAAGGCGCGTGCGTTCCAACTCTCGAAGAAAAAGCCGCGCTCATCTCCGAACACCTTCGGTTCGAAGAGCAAGACTTCGGGAATCGCGGTTCGGATGACATTCATGTCGGCGTCTTCTCGCGCAGCACTTGTAGAAGATACTGGCAGTAGCCGCTCTTCACGAGCGGCGCCGCGAGTCGCTCGAGCGCCTCGCCGTCGATATAGCCCATGCGATAGGCGATCTCCTCGACACACGCGATCTTCAACCCCTGCCGACGCTCGATCGTCTCGATAAACAGCGCGGCCTCGAGCAACGATTCGTGGGTACCGGTGTCGAGCCAGGCGTAGCCGCGGCTCATCACTACCACCTCGAGCTCGCCTCGTTCGAGGTAGTGCTTGTTAACGTCGGTGATCTCAAGCTCGCCACGGCCACTGGGTGGTAGCGAGGCCGCAATTTCGACGACCTGGTGGTCATAGAAGTAAATCCCGGTTACGGCATAGCGCGACCGGGGCTGCCTGGGCTTCTCCTCGATGGTCAATGCGCGGCCGGCGGCGTCGAACTCGACCACGCCATAGCGCTCCGGATTGGCCACCGGGTAGGCGAACACCGTCGCCCCCTTTGTCTTCGCGGCGGCGCGTTGCATGTCTCTCGACAGATCGTGGCCATAGAAGAGGTTGTCGCCGAGGATGAGGCAGGACGGGCCGCCAGCGACGAAGTCGCGTCCGATCAAGAACGCCTGGGCGAGCCCACCAGGCGACGGTTGCACCGCGTACGAAAGGGCGAGTCCCCACTGCTTGCCTTCACCCAGCAACTGCGCGAAGCGCGGCGCGTCCTGCGGCGTGGCGATGACCAGGATGTCACGGATGCCCGCGAGCATCAGCGTGCTCAGCGGGTAATAGATCATCGGCTTGTCGTACACCGGCAGCAGTTGCTTCGAGACGACTTGCGTCGCCGGATACAGCCGCGTGCCGGAGCCGCCGGCGAGGATAATGCCTTTCATCGGAATGTCACTCTGCGATGACGATCGAGCTTCCATACTTCGCGAGCACCCGGTCATGGGTCAGAAGATGCATCGGCTCGACCAGGCATTGCGCGACGAGCAGCCGGTCGAATGGGTCACGGTGGTGCTCGGGCAATCGGGCAACGGCAGCGGCGTGGCGAGTCGTGATCGGGAGCTCCGCGAAACCGCCCGTCAGCAGGGCCACTACGAGCTCATCAGCATCAACGTCGATGCGGCCCAGCGCAGACTTGATCGCAAGCTCCCAAATGCTCGCGGCGCTGGCGAAAACCTGGTTGGCGGGGTCGCGAATCAAGTCGCGGGCCTTGGGCGGAAGCTTGACCCCCGCAAACCACCACACCAGCAGATGGGTGTCGAGGAGCAGCCTCACCGCCGCCGGCCCGACTTACCTTCGAAGGCGTCGAGGATCCAACTGGGCAGCGGGGCGTCGAAGTCCCGGCCGATCCTGATACGTCCTTTCAGCAGGCCAGGCTTGCGGGGCTCGACATCGCGCGTCACCGGCACCAGACGGGCGACCGGCCGCCCAGCCTTGGCGATGACAATTTCCTCACCCGCGTTCGCCCGCTCGATGAGCTTGGACAACTGAGTCTTGGCCTGGTGGATATTGATCGTTTCCATGACGGGCGTTCCCGAAATGACTTAGCTAAGTCTAGTCTGTCAGACAGATCTGGTCAAGTCAGCGGTCCGCATAGTTTCTCTCGATCCACTCCCGGTACTCGCCCGATCGCACAAGTGCCACCCAGTCGAGGTGGCTGAGGTACCACTGCACGGTCTTGCGGATGCCGGTCGCAAAGGTCTCGAGCGGGGTCCAGTCCAGCTCGCGACGGATTTTGCTCGAATCGATCGCGTAGCGCCGGTCGTGGCCGGGGCGGTCTTTGACGTAAGCGATGTGCTGTTCGTGCGGGCGATGCGGAGATCGCGGCAGGAATTCGTCGAGGAGCGTGCAGATCGTCCGCACGACCGCGAGGTTCTCCCGCTCGCTTTCGCCGCCGATGTTGTAGATCTCGCCGAGCCGTCCGCGTGCGAGCACCGTTCGAATCGCGGCGCAATGATCGGCCACGTAGAGCCAGTCCCGCACGTTCCGCCCGTTGCCGTAAACCGGCAGCGACTTACCCTCGGTCGCGTTCAGGATCATCAGCGGAATGAGTTTTTCGGGGAACTGGAACGGTCCGTAATTGTTCGAGCAGTTCGTCGTGAGCGCGGGCAGACCGTAGGTGTGATGCCACGCGCGCACGAGATGGTCCGAAGCCGCCTTCGACGCGGCATAGGGGCTATTCGGCGCGTAGGGCGTCGTCTCGGAGAACGCGGGGTCGTCAGCGCCAAGCGAGCCGTAAACCTCGTCGGTCGAGACGTGCACGAAGCGGAATGCGCTCTTCTCGGCGTCGGGCAGCGCTTGCCAGTGGCCGCGCACGGCCTCCAGCAGCTGGAAGACCCCCAGGACGTTGGTCTGGATGAATTCGACCGCGCTGTGAATCGAACGGTCGACGTGGCTCTCCGCGGCGAAGTTGATCACTGCGCGCGGACGGTGTTCGCTGAGCAGCCGCGCGACGAGTGCTTGGTTGCCGATGTCCCCGCGAACAAATACGTGACGTGGATCGCCGTCAAGGCTCGCCAGCGTCCTGAGGTTGCCGGCGTAGGTGAGCTTGTCGAGGTTCAAGACCGGCTCGTCGGAGTGTTGCAGCCAGTCGAGAACGAAGTTCGAACCGATGAACCCGGCGCCGCCGGTGACCAGGATCATGGGTGTGCGAAGGTGATCGGTACGCCGCGCTTATTGCGTAAGCGGTGCATGGGAGCGCCACTCGGTCGGGAGCGCGTATTCTACCGGCCGGACGAAGCGCCTGGCGAAGTGGGCTCAGGTGCGAAGTGCTAGCCGGCCGATACCTGCCTGTCCCGACTAGGCGACCCCGGAGCGGAGCGCTGACGCGGTGCGTGCGGCGCGCTAGGCGTCAGCGCGCTGCCCGCCGCAGCGCAATCAGCTTGGCGTACTTCATGAAGCTCGCTACGCACC
>Ga0187846_10000119_pt1 | contig 46443 bp, 39 predicted proteins | sample TC_taG_FD_161473 | JGI IMG/M metagenome (GOLD analysis project Ga0187846, IMG submission 161473) | Biofilm microbial communities from the roof of an iron ore cave, State of Minas Gerais, Brazil - TC_06 Biofilm (v2) | ecosystem: Environmental > Terrestrial > Deep subsurface > Cave > Wall biofilm... | reverse complement strand
GCCGCAGCCACCGCCGCCAAGCTCCCCGTTGCCGCCCGGGACTTTTGTGCCTCCGCCGCCCTATACCCCTACTGGCCCCGGCACGTTGACTCCTCCCAAGAGCCTTCCAGGACCGCCATATGCCCCCGAGGCGGAGCGCGCAGGAACCGGCAGCGCCCTCTATCCCGTTTCCGCAGGGGTGCTGCCTGCCGGTTCGGCCTCTGAGCAGTATAATTTTGCCTTTGGTTTGTTGAAACAGGCAGACTATCCGGCTGCCGAAGCGGCCCTGAAGAGCTTTATTCGACAACATCCGGATGACGGGCTTGCCGGGAGCGCGCAATACTGGCTGGGCGAAACATATTACGCGCGCGGAAACTATGCCGAGGCCGTAATCGCATTTGCCGAGGGCTACAAGCGCTATCCGAAGGGGACTAAGGCACCAGACAATTTGCTGAAGCTCGGCATGTCCCTCGCCCGTGCGAACCAGAAACAAAATGCATGCACTGCGCTGGCGCAGCTCGATCACGACTTTCCCAACCCGGGAAGCGCGATCAAGGAGCGGGCGAAGGACGAGAAGAAGAAACTCGGTTGCTGATCGCGAGGTCATCGGCAAAACCGTTTACTCTCGCCGAGTTTGGCGCTTCGCTCGCTTCGTTCGCTCACTTCGAGGCCCGTCCGTTTGTCGCCGTCGCCGTCTCCGGCGGGCCCGATAGTCTTGCACTCGCGATCCTAGCCGATCATTGGGCTCGCGAGCGCGGGGGAGAGATCTGTGCGCTGACAGTAGATCACGGGCTGCGTCCCGACAGCGGCGCGGAAATCCGTCTTCTGCATGGTTGGCTTGCAGCACGGGCGATCCGGCACGAAATCCTCACATGGTCGGCAGACAAGCCGGCAACCGGAATACAAGAGGCCGCCCGCGGCGCGCGCTACGGGCTGCTCGTCGAATGGTGTCGAGATCACGGCTGCCTCCATCTTTTGACTGCGCATCAACGCGAAGATCAGGCCGAGACCCACCTAATCCGCCGCAACGCCGGCAGTGGTGCGAACGGTCTTGCGGGAATGTCAGCGATCCGCGAGTTTGCCGATTGCCGGATCTTGCGCCCGCTCCTCGGTATCGCTAAAGCACGCCTCGTCGCGTTCCTGGATGCTGAGCGGCAGCCCTTTGTCACCGATCCCAGCAACCGCGATCCGACTTTCGAGCGATCATGGTTGCGGGGCACTGGTGCGGTGCCCGTCGGCGCGGATTTCGCGGCGTTGCTCCGCGTGATTTGCAAGCTCGGGCGTCAGCGGGCAGCGAACGAGCGCAAATTGGCGCGGTTGCTGGCTCAAATGGTGGTTCTGCATCCCGCTGGGTTTGCGGTTCTTGATCCGGGTCTTGTTGACGCGTCATCTGACATTGCCGAGCGGGCGTTCCAGGCGATTGTCGCTGCCATTGGCGGCAAGCCTTATCCGGTTCGACGCAAGCGGGTCGCCCGGTTGCGCGCGGTGCTTGCCGGAACTGAGCGCCGAGGTCATACCCTCGGCGGCTGCTGCTTTGTCCACTGGCGTCAGCGCATTTTCGTTTTGCGTGAGCTTGCCGACGCGGCCGGGCCCGTGCGGTTGAACCCGGGGACGAGCGCCTTATGGGACCACCGCTTTAGTGTTGCCCTCCCAGCGACCGCGACTGGGGTGGTCACCGTCGGCTATCTCGGCCGCTCCGGAGTGTCCGCACTGAACCGGCATCGGTCCAAGCTCAGCCCCTGCGTCCTGCCTCGCCTCATTTATCCGATTCTTCCGGCGGTGTGGGACAAGGAAGGCCTCGCCGGCGTTCCCCATTTAGGGTACCGGTGCGAAGGAGAGGCCACCTTACCAGAGTTCAGTTTTCGGCCGATCAATCCGCTGACACGGGCAGGCTTTACAGTTGTTTAAGTCTGGGCGCATCTTATGTCTTAGCTGGGTGAAAGTGATCGTGGGCCAGCCCTCGGCGGGTATGGTTAACCCTCGGCGTGCGATGCCCCGCCTGGCATGGAAGGGCCTTAACAGTGAACAATTTCGGCAAGAATCTCGCCCTGTGGATCGTAATTGGGCTGCTTCTCGTCGCGCTTTTCAATTTGTTCCAGACCTCTTCCAGCCGGGGACCGCAATCGACCCTCGCGTTTTCTGATTTTCTGAACGATGTGAATCGCGGGCAGGTTTCCGACGTTACGATCCAAGGCAATAATATCAACGGCCATTTCACTGACAGCCGGGCGTTTACTACTTACGCACCAAACGATCCCAACCTTGTTAATCGGCTGACCGAGAAGAACGTGCGCATAACTGCGGCGCCGGTCGACGAAAATGTGCCATCGCTGTTTGGTGTCCTGATCTCCTGGTTCCCGATGCTTTTGTTGATCGGCGTATGGATTTTCTTCATGCGCCAGATGCAGGGCGGCGGCGGTCGGGCGATGGGTTTTGGCAAGAGCCGGGCGCGCCTATTAACTGAGAAGGTTGGACGGATCACCTTCGAGGACGTGGCCGGGATCGACGAAGCCAAGCAGGAACTCGAGGAGATCGTCGAATATCTCAAGGATCCGCAGAAATTTCAGCGCCTCGGCGGCAAGATCCCCAAGGGTGTGCTGCTCGTGGGCCCGCCGGGCACCGGCAAAACCTTGCTCGCCCGCGCGATCGCGGGCGAGGCGAATGTCCCGTTCTTCACGATATCTGGCTCGGATTTTGTCGAGATGTTCGTCGGCGTCGGCGCAAGCCGTGTCCGCGACATGTTCGAGCAGGGTAAGAAGAACGCGCCCTGCATCATTTTCATTGACGAGATCGATGCGGTGGGCCGCCATCGGGGCGCCGGCCTTGGCGGCGGCAATGACGAGCGCGAGCAGACCCTGAACCAGCTGCTCGTCGAGATGGATGGGTTCGAAGCCAATGAGGGCGTGATACTCATTGCCGCGACCAACCGCCCCGACGTGCTCGACCCGGCGCTGCTGCGTCCTGGACGTTTCGATCGCCAAGTCGTGGTGCCGAACCCTGACGTCGTCGGCCGCGAGAAGATACTCAAGGTCCACATGCGCAAGGTGCCGCTGGCATCGGACGTCGATGCGCGGATCATTGCGCGGGGCACCCCCGGCTTTTCAGGCGCCGACCTCGCCAATCTCGTCAACGAAGCGGCGCTGATGGCAGCACGCAAAGGCAAGCGATCGGTGGCGATGACCGAGTTCGAGCAGGCCAAAGATAAGGTCATGATGGGCGCCGAGCGGCGCTCGATGGTGATGACCGAGGACGAGAAGAAGCTGACTGCGTACCACGAGGCGGGTCACGCCCTGTGCATGCTCTATGCCGAAGGACACGAGCCGCTGCACAAGGTGACTATCATCCCGCGCGGCCGCGCGCTCGGGATCACGATGTTCCTTCCGGAGCGCGACAAGTACAGTCAGTCCAAGATCGAGATCAAAGCGATGCTCGCGAGCCTCTTTGGCGGCCGCATTGCCGAAGAGCTGATCTTCGGGCCGGACAAGGTCACGACGGGCGCCGCCGACGACATCCGACGGGCGACTGGTTTGGCGCGCCGTATGGTTACCGAGTTCGGGTTCAGCGAGAAGCTCGGGCCTTTGCGTTATGCCGAGAACGAGGAGGAGGTGTTCCTCGGCCACTCGGTCACCCAGCGCAAGAACGTCTCCGACGCAACGGCAAGGATCATCGATGAAGAGATCCGACGCATCATCGACGAAGGCGAGCGGACCGCGCGGGAGATCCTAACGGCGCGGCTCGACGAATTGCACGCGCTGGCCAAGGGGTTGCTCGAATACGAGACACTCTCGGCTGAAGAGATCCGGCGGATCATCAAGGGCGAGCGGATTGTGCGCGAGACCACGACGGGTCCTGCGACCGACGAGCTTCGCCCGGGAAGGCGCAGCTCGGTACCGCCTTCCGGGCGGCCCGCCGGTCTCGAGCCCGAGCCGCAGCCGGGCGCCTGACAACCTCGGGCTACCCAATTGGGGGTACGATGACGCGCAGGTTGTTCGGCACCGATGGGATACGCGGAACCGCCAACAGCGAGCCGATGACGCCGGAGACGGCGCTGAAGGTGGCGATGGCCGTCGGCGAATGCTTTCACAACGGCGCGCACAAACATCTTGTCGTCATCGGCAAAGATACGCGGCTGTCCGGGTATATGCTCGAACCGGCGCTGACCGCTGGTTTTGTCACGATGGGGCTGGATGTCGTGTTGGTCGGACCTCTCCCCACCCCGGCGATCGCCATGCTGACACGCAGCCTGCGCGCAGATATCGGTGTGGTCCTGTCGGCTTCGCACAATCCTTACGGGGATAACGGCATCAAGCTGTTCGGCCGCGACGGATTTAAGCTATCCGACGAGCTAGAGCTGAAGATCGAAGACCACCTCGCCAAGGGGCCGAGCCGGCGCGCGGTTCCGGCGGAGCTCGGGCGGGTCAAGCGACTCGACGACGCTGGCGGGCGCTACATCGAGTTCGTTAAGCAAAGCTTTCCTCGCGGGTTGAGGCTCGACGGGCTCCGCATCGTTGTCGATTGCGCTCATGGGGCCGGCTACAAAGTCGCCCCGACTGTTTTCTGGGAGCTCGGCGCCGAGGTGTTCTCGCTCGGAGTATCGCCTGACGGTCTCAACATCAACCGTGAGTGCGGTGCTCTGGCGCCTGAACAAATGCGGCGCGAGGTGCTGGCGCGGCGGGCTGATATCGGAATTGCCCTCGATGGCGATGCCGACCGGCTGATTGTCGCCGATGAATGCGGCGTCATCTTGGATGGCGACCAGCTAATGGCGCTGATTGCGATCGGTCTGGCTCGCAGCGGGCGGCTCTCGGGCGACGCGCTGGTCGCAACCGTGATGTCCAATCTCGGCCTTGAGCGCTTTCTCGCCGGTCAGCATATCGGACTTCACCGCACCGCAGTTGGGGATCGTTACGTTGTCGAAAAGATGCGTGCACTGGGCTGCAATCTCGGCGGCGAACAGTCCGGCCACATCATCCTCGCCGACTATGCGACGACTGGGGACGGCTTGATTGCAGCACTTCAGGTGCTGGCCTCGATCGTTGAAACGGGCCGGCGCGCGAGCGAGGTCTGCCAGCTGTTCACCCCCGTGCCGCAGTTGATGCGCAGCGTGCGTTTCGGGGACAGTCGACCGCTCGAATCGTCCGGGGTTCAGCGAACGATCGCCAGCGGCGAAACCCGTCTCGGCACCGCTGGGCGGCTTGTAATCCGCAAATCGGGGACCGAACCGGTGATTCGGATTATGGCCGAAGGTGAGGATGAGGAGCTCGTCGCCGCGGTGATCGCCGAGATCTGCGAGGCGATCCTAGCGGCTGGCACCGGCACCGAGGACGCTCCGGCCCGGCCCTTGCGCCTTAACCCGGCCCAGGCGGCAGAATAGTGCGCGGCAGGGTGCTGGTCGTCGCCGGCTCCGATTCCGGGGGCGGCGCCGGGATCCAGGCCGATATCAAAACGATCTCAATGCTCGATGCCTACGCCGCGACAGCGATCACCGCGCTGACGGCGCAGAATACCGAGGGCGTCTTCGGGGTCGTACCGATACCGCCAGAGTTCATTCGCCAGCAAATCGAGGTGGTGCTCGACGACATCGGCGCCGACGTGATCAAGACCGGTATGCTGCACGATGCGGCGGTGATCGAGGCGATTGCTGCGGTGCTCCAGGAAAGAGCCGCCGCGATTCCAGTCGTCGTTGACCCGGTTATGGTCGCCAAGGGAGGCGCCCGTTTGATCGATCCCGCCGCTTTCGACGCATTGACGCGGTTGCTGATCGCCCGTGCAGAGATAGTCACGCCAAACCTCCCCGAAGCCGAGATCTTGTGCGCCGCGACGATCGGCAACGTCGCTGAGATGCAGGCCGCCGGCGAGGCCTTACGCGCACTCGGCTGTCAGGCGGCGCTGGTGAAAGGCGGACATCTGCCCGGGGAAACTGTGTCGGATGTCCTAGTCACCGCTGGCGGCACCAGGATCTGGGAAACCCCGCGGATTTCGACCCGCCACACCCACGGCACCGGTTGTACCCTTGCCTCAGCGATCGCAGCCAGCCTCGCCCAAGGTCTCGGCGTTGAGGAGGCGGTCGAGCGTGCCCGAAATTACGTTCAACGCGCGATCGCGGGCGCGCCGGGTCTCGGCCACGGCCACGGCCCACTTGACCACGCTCATCCGCTACGAGCGAGCATCGGAGCCTGACCAGGGTTACGCGGCGCACGATTGGGGCTAAGCTGCCTACCGGTGGGCGGAGGTGCAGATGGCGAAGGGTTATCGGATTGCCGTGATCGCGGGCGACGGCATCGGGCGCGAGGTGATCCCCCAAGGGATCATCGCGATGGAGGCAGCAGCACGCGCTTATGGTTTCGGCCTTGTCTGGAACGAGTTCGACTGGAGCTGCGAGCGCTACACCAAGACAGGCCGGCTGATGCCGGAGGATGGGCTGGAACGGCTGCGACTGTACGATGCCGTCTATCTCGGCGCCGTCGGCCATCCCGATGTGCCGGATCACGTCTCGTTGTGGGGACTCTTGATTCCCTTGCGACGGGGTTTCCACCAGTACGTCAATCTCCGTCCGGTTAGGCTCCTCGCCGGCGTCGAGTCACCGTTGCGCAATCGCGCGCCGGGTGACATCGACTTTTACGTCGTCCGTGAAAACAACGAGGGCGAATATTCCGAGATTGGCGGCCGGCTCTATGCCGGGAGCGAATACGAGATGGCAATGCAAGAGGCGGTCTTCACGAAACGCGGGTGCGACCGGATCATGCAATATGCCTTCGAGCTCGCCCGTACGCGCAAGAAGCATGTAACTTCGGCTACCAAATCGAACGGAATCATCCACACGATGCCGTTCTGGGACGAGCGGTTTGCCGCGGTGGCGCGCGACTATCCGGATGTTCAGACCGACCAGTACCACATCGACATTCTGACTGCGCATTTCGTACGCCATCCGGACTGGTTCGACGTGGTGGTCGGCTCGAACCTGTTCGGCGACATCCTGTCTGATCTCGGCCCTGCAGTGGTTGGCTCGATCGGCATCGCACCATCGGGCAACATCAACCCCGAGCGCGAATATCCCTCGATGTTCGAGCCGGTGCACGGCTCGGCGCCGGATATTGCCGGCCGCGGGATCGCAAACCCGATTGGTCAGATCTGGTCGGGGGCGATGATGCTCGACCACTTTGGCGAGACCGGCGCCGCTGCCGCAGTAGAGCGCGCGATCGCCGAGGTACTGGCTGAGGGCGGGACGCGCACCCCCGATCTCGGTGGCAACGCCGGCACCACCGACCTCGGCGCCGCCATTACCGCGGCCATCCGATAAGCCTCTTCTGCTATCGGAATTGCTCGAAATACAACGAAGATCGTGTTTTTCCGAACCACCGCTTCGACCGACCCACCAAAATAGTTATTTATTTCAAGATGCAAATTTGCAGCACCCGGGGAGCAATCCCAACAGCGGCTGGCCGGCCATTAGGCCAGATCGAGACCTGGATCTTTGATCTCGATAACACGCTCTATCCCGCCTCTTGCCGGCTCTTCGACCAGATCCATGCGCGAATGACAGGCTTTATCGCCGAGCGTCTGGATCTATCACCGCAGGCGGCGCTCCTTCTGCAAAAGGCGTATTTTCGCGAGCATGGCACGACCCTGCGCGGATTGATGACAGTCGACCGAATCGACCCTGAGGACTTTCTCGCGTATGTGCACGAGGTTGACCTTTCCTGCGTGCCGCGCGATCCGGTCCTTGTCGCAGCGCTGGCGGCGCTGCCTGGGCGGAAGATCGTTCATACCAACGGCTCGCTGCGCCACGCCCAGCGGCTGCTCGATCATCTTGGCATCGCGGGGTCATTCTGCGGGATTTTTGACATCGCCGCGGCGAACTATGAGCCGAAGCCGGCACCCGCCGGCTATCACGCACTGCTGCGGCGGCATCGGGTGACACCTGTTACCGCGTTGATGATCGAGGACATGGCGAAGAACCTCGCCCCGGCGGCGGCGCTGGGTATGACCACGGCCTGGGTCCGCAACCCTGTCGAGTGGGCCACCGCGGGCTCCGAGGGCGACCATATTCACCATGTTGTCGACGATCTTGGTCGCTTTCTGAGAGATGTTTCTGCAACAGAGCGGGAACAACCATCGCTTGAAAACGCCGCCTCTCGCATGAGCTCCGCTTAATGCGCGTCGCCGATACGATCCGCGGCAAGTTGACCGAGCGGTTCACTCCTGTTCGGCTCGAAATCAGCGATGAGTCCTATCGCCACGCCGGGCACGAAGGCGCGCGGCCGGAAGGCGAGACGCATTTCTCGATTACCATCGTCTCCGATGCTTTTATCGGCCAGAGCCGGGTCGCGCGGCAGCGCCTCGTCTATCAGATACTGGCCGAGGAACTTGTGACCCGCGTCCATGCGCTATCGTTGACGACACTCACACCGGACGAGGACATGTGCTAAAGCCGCCGCTTACGCCGCCTCCCGAAGGAAATCGCGAAGCTCGCCGAGCGGCGCGTCTTTCATCACAAACGCCTCGCCGATCCGCCGCGGTAGAATGAGCGCGATCCGCCCATCGCGAACCTTCTTATCCTTGCTCATATGCGCGATCAACCGATCGGCAGGTATGCTCGCCAATCCGATCGTTGACAGGCGCGTCGGCAGTCCCATCGCGTCGAGGTGATGTCGCACCCGCCGCGCTTCCTCGGACGCGACGAGCCCCATGCGAGCCGCGAAGTCGAAGGCCAAGACCATGCCGAGCCCAACCGCCTCACCGTGCAAGAGCCGCGAGCTGAACCCGGTCTCCGTCTCCAGAGCGTGCCCGAAGGTGTGCCCGAAATTTAGCAGCGCGCGGTCGCCTTCCTCGCGCTCATCCGAGGCCACGATGTCGGCCTTCATCACGCAGCTTGTCATGATTGCGCGGCGCAAGGCCACCGGCGCCAAGTCGCAGACCGCGCGGCCCTCTGCTTCGAGCCAGGCGAAGAAGTCCGCATCGCGGATCAGCCCATATTTAGCGATTTCTGCGTAGCCAGCGAGCAGCTCGCGGCGGGGCAGCGTTGATAGGACGGTGATGTCGGCCAACACCAGACGAGGCTGATAGAAGGCTCCGATCATGTTCTTGCCGATGCGGGTGTTGATCCCGGTCTTGCCGCCGACCGAGCTGTCGACTTGCGCCAACAAAGTCGTCGGGATCTGCACGAAATCGATCCCTCGCAACAATGTCGCCGCGGCAAAACCGACGATGTCGCCCACGACCCCACCGCCGAGCGCTACCAGCATTGTTCCACGCTCGATGCCGAACGAAAGGATCTCTTCCGCCAGCCGGCCAAAATGGTCGAGATCCTTTGTCTCCTCGCCAGGCGACAGCAGGACCGTGTGGTGGGCGATTCCGGCTTCGCTGAGGCTCCCGTGCAATTGGGGCAGACAATGCCGGGCAACGGTCTGGTCGGAAACGATCACCACCTGACGGCGGCGCAGCAGGGGCTGAATTTCGCGGGCGGCGCTATCGATCAGCCGTGGCCCGACGAGAATCTCATAGGCGCGATCACCCAGTTCGACCCGCAGCCTTTCGACGTCGTTGATCATCTCTCGTCCTCCGCTTCAGGCGGCATTGTCGCGAGCGGGCAGCCGGCGAGAGCCGTGATGGCGCGCGTCACCGTCAATTCCGGCGATCCTTCGCTGCTGTCTACGATCACATCAGATTCGGCGTACACCGGATGGCGCTTCTCGATCAGCTCACCGAGGATCGCCCTGGCGTCACCTGACTTTAGCAGCGGCCGATTACTGCGGCGCGACACCCTCGAAACTAGAACGTCGAGGTCGGCCCGCAGCCACAATGAAACGCCGCGGCGCTCGATCACCCCACGGGTGGTTTCGTCCATGAAGGCGCCGCCGCCGGTAGCCAACACATGAACCGGCTGCGCCAGCAGCCGGGCAATGACCCGGCGCTCGCCGTCGCGAAACACCCGCTCTCCGCGATTGGCAAAGATCTCTTCGATGCTCTCGCCGGCGGCTATCTCGATCTCATGATCCGAATCGAAGAACGGCAGATTGAGCCGCGCCGCTAGCCGACGGCCGATCTTGGATTTCCCAGCCCCCATCAAACCGACAAGGACGATGGTTCGGCATGGGACAAACCGGCGGGCCCGAGCCGCTCGCCGCTGTGCTACCATCGCATCAATCTCCGCTCGGATATCCTCCATGTCCGCCGCTCTTTTTCCCCGCTCACCGCAAGGGTACTAGCATATCCTGCAACCCGGTCGTCAATCGACGCAGGCCGATCCGACAATTTGGGACGCGAGATAAGAGTTGGGCATGGGGAAGGTCACCATCGCATTTGTGCTTGTGATCGTCCTGCTATTGATTGGCGGCGGGGTTTTCCTTGCGTTGTGGAACCCTCCGGCACCCTCTGCACCGGTTGAAAAGGTTCTGCCCGATGCGCGCTTCCCTAAGTGACCGGTCGGCGGATCCGACACGCACACTCCCCCGCATACGACGAAAGGCAAGCGGAGAGGTCTCCAAGTACCTCGAAGCATTCCTCGAGATGTTAGCTGCCGAACGCGGCGCCGCACCTCTGACTCTCGCCGCCTACCGCAACGATCTGTCCAACCTCGCTTTGTTTCTCGCGGCCCGCGGGTTACTGCTCGAGACAGCCGACGCGGCGGTCCTGCATGCTTATCTCGCCTCTACGACGGGACTCGGGCCAAGAACGCTGGCCCGCCGCATTTCGGCCATGCGCCAGTTTTACAAATTCCTCGTGATCGACGGCATTCGACGCGACGATCCGGCGACCGACCTCGAAACGCCGGGTCTGGGCCGCCCCTTGCCGAAGATCCTTTCGGAGAACGAGGTCGCGAGCCTGATCGCCGCCGCCCGCGCCGCGACCGAGAGTGAAGGAGTTCGCCTAGCCTGTCTCGTCGAACTTCTTTATGCCACCGGCTTGCGAATATCTGAGCTAGTCACGTTGCCGCTCACTGCGGCGCAACGCGACCCGCGGTTTCTCTTGATTGCAGGCAAAGGCGGCCGGGAGCGCGTGGTACCGTTGAGCGAGCCGAGCCGGGCGGCACTTGCCGCCTATCTTATCTGTCGCAACCGCTTTCTGACCAGCGCACGCCCCTCTCGGTGGCTTTTTCCGTCGCGAGGCCGGGTCGGCCATTTGACGCGACAGCGCGCCGGTCAGCTGTTGAAGTCGCTGGCGGTCAAGGCAGGCCTCGCCCCCGACCGCCTGTCACCGCATGTGCTGCGTCATGCCTTTGCCAGCCATCTCCTGGACCACGGGGCCGACCTGCGGAGTGTCCAGCAGATGTTGGGGCACGCCGACATCGCCACTACGCAGATCTATACGCACGTCCTCAACGACCGGCTACGTAAGCTGGTGGAGACAGCGCACCCGCTCGCGCGGCGCAAATGATTCGGCACTTCCTGGATTTCGAACGGCCCATCGCGGAGCTTGAAGGCAAGATCGAAGAGCTACGCCACCTGTCCACTACCGGTGAGATCAACATCACCGACGAGGTCGGCCGCCTCGAAAATACCGCCAACCGATTGCTGCGCCAGACATATGCGCGACTGACCCCGTGGCAGAAGGTACAAGTGGCGCGGCATCCGGAGCGGCCGCATTGCCTAGACTACATCGCCGGGCTGATCACCGAGTTCGTGCCGCTGGCCGGCGATCGCGCGTTCGCAGAGGACGCGGCGGTCATCGGTGGCATCGGTCGCTTTCATGGCCGTAGCATTTTGGCGCTCGGCACCGAGAAGGGTGCCGACACTGAGGCGAGGCTGCACCACAACTTCGGCATGGCGAGGCCCGAAGGCTATCGCAAAGCACGCCGGCTGATGCGCCTCGCCGACCGCTTCGGACTTCCCGTCCTGACCTTTGTCGACACCAATGGCGCCTTTCCCGGGGTCGACGCTGAGGCGCGCGGCCAGGCGGAGGCGATTGCGCGCGCGATTGAAACATGCCTTGACATCAAGGTTCCCCTCGTCGCTTCGGTCATCGGCGAAGGTGGGTCGGGCGGCGCCGTCGCTCTTGCCGCCGGCAACACAGTCCTGATGCTGGAGCATGCGATCTATTCGGTGATCCCTCCCGAGGGCTGTTCGGCGATTCTGTGGCGGGACGGCGGGCACGCCCAGGAGGCGGCGGACGCGCTGCGCCTGACCGCCCAGGATCTACAGCGGCTGGGGGTGGTCGACCATATCGTGCCCGAGCCGCTGGGTGGCGCGCACCGGTTGCCGAAGGAGGCCGTCGAACAGCTCGGTTCGGCGATCGACGAGGCATTGCGCCCGCTGCTCGAACTCGATGGGAGCGCATTGCGCAACCAGCGCCGCGAAAAGTTTCTTGCGATGGGCCAGCGCGGGCTCTAGCGGCCGGGTCATTGATCGATCGACCCTCCTACCCACATCTAGCGCGGCGCACCGACCATGCGGGTCGACGCTGATGCTCTTCGTGAGGCATTCATGACACCCCAGGAAAAAGACCTGATCACCACCCTGCTCGCCCGCCTGAAAAGCGCCGGCGGCCAGCCCAAGGATCCCGACGCCGAGGCATTGATTCGTCAGACCATGACCGAGCAGCCGGATGGTCCCTACTATCTCGCGCAAACCGTGCTGATCCAGGATCTGAGCCTGCACAACGCGCAGCAGCGGATCGCCGATTTGGAAAAGCAGCTTGCCGATGCGCAACAGGCGGCCAGGCCGACGGCGACGAGTTTTCTCGGCAACCTGTTCGGTTCGCATTCGCCAGCTCCACCCCCCAGCGGCGCCCCACCGGCCGGGCCGTGGAGCCGGTCGCCCCAGGCGGCTGCGGCACCGCCGGCCCAACCGTATAGCCAAGGTTATACGCAGCCGGGTTATGGCCAGCCGATGCCGGGCGGCGGTGGCTTCATGGGCGGCGGCATGGGAGGCGGCGGTGGCTTCATGGGCGGCGGCATGGGAGGCGGCGGTGGCTTTCTCCGGTCGGCGGCGGCAACCGCGGCCGGGGTTGCCGGCGGTGCGCTATTGTTCCAAGGCATCTCGTCGCTGTTCGGCAACCATTACGCCGGCGGCCTGATGGGCGCAGGGATGACGCCGGGTCTCGGCGAAACCGTCGTCAACAACTATTATGGCAGCGACCCCGGCAGCGATTTCTCGGGCGGCGACCCCGGTACCGGCAGTGATTATACGAGTGCCGGTTTCGATCCCGGCGGGTCAGGGAGCGACCAGGACTATTCGAGCTCGGATTACAGCTCCGATCAGGATTTCAGCTCGGATCAGGACTTCAGCGGCGGCGACGACAACATTTCCTGCTGACGCGACCCGTCACCGGCCGTAGCTCAGGAGCGTCCAAGTTCCCGGTTCCCGCCGGGAATAACCGGGTAAAATTTTCACCGGAAATGTATTTTGATCAGATAGTTAAATATCATTTGCGGGTCAGAAAGCGGGAAATCGGCCGGCGGAAAAACCGGGAACCAAACGGATAACCGGGAATTATCCGGGAATTGGCTCGCGCCGCCACTTCGATCGATCCTGGCATATAAAGTACACACCGATTTTGACGCCAAGATGGCGGCGGGCGCCCGACCGGACATCAATAGACCCCGAGGTGCTGACGCAGCTCGATCCCGTCACGCTTTAATTCTGTTGCCGATGCCTCAACCACCACGCGCCCGTTGTTGAGGATGACGATGTCATCGGCCACATCGAACACCAGCTTGGCGTTCTGCTCCACTAGCACGATCGAAAGCCCTTGCTCCTTGAGCCGCCGGATCGTTGCCATCACCTCGCCGATAATCTGCGGCGCCAACCCCTCGGATGGCTCATCCATCAGCAGAATCCGCGGGTTCGCCATCAATGCGCGGCCGATCGCCAGCATCTGCTGCTCGCCGCCCGACAAGATGCCGGCAAACTGGTCGCGCCGCTCGTGGAGGCGCGGGAACGTGCTGAACACGGTGTCGAGGGTCCACGCCAGCGGCAGGCCGCCCCACGGCTTGCTGGCGGCCACGGCAAGGTTTTCGCGCACGGTGAGGCTGCGGAAGATGCGGCGTCCTTCCGGCACCAGGGCGACACCCTGCGCGGCGATCGCCTCGGGCGGCCAGCCGACGACTTGTGTGCCGTAGATCGCCACTGTTCCGTGTCGCGGCGGCAGCAGGCCGACGATCACGTTGATGCTGGTCGTCTTGCCGGCACCGTTGCGCCCGAGCAGACCGAGCAGGCGCCCCGCGCCGCAGCGGAACGAAATGCCATGAAGCACGTGGCTGTCCCCGTAGAACGCATCGACGTCTGCCATCAGCAAGGCATCATTCGCCAAGATAGATCTCCCTGGTGCGCGGGTCGGCCACGACCTCGGCGCGGGTCCCTTCGATGATCACCTTGCCGAAATGCAGAACCGTGATGCGTTCGGCGAAGTCGAGCGCCACGTCCATGTCATGCTCGATCATGACGACCGTGACGTCGCGCGGGATCGCGCCTAACAGGTCCTGCACATCACGCCGCTCGTCGATCGAGAGCCCGGCAAAGGGCTCGTCGAGCAACAGGATTCTCGGGCGCTGCGCCAAAGCCATCGCGATCTCGACGCGACGCCGCTCGCCATAGGCGGTCTGGCCGAGCGGCCGGTCGGCGAGGTGGCCGAGCCCGACCCGCTCGAGCGCCGCGCGGGCGCCGCTAATCAGCGCGTCTTGCCGGTCGAGCCTGGTGAACGGGTTCCAGCGCAGCGGCGACCGGCCGAGGAGCGAGAGCGTGACGTTGCGTAGCAACGTCTCGCCCGGAAACAGAGTGATGATCTGATAGGTGCGCGCCATGCCGAGATGAGCTCGCCGCCGGCTCGGAATGCGGGTGAGCTCGAGGCCGAACAGCCGGATCGAGCCGCGGTCCGGGCGCAGTTCGCCGGTGATCAGGTTGAACAAGGTCGTTTTGCCGGCGCCGTTCGGGCCGATGATCAGCCGGCGTTCGCCCGGCTCGACCGAGAGGTTTACCGCGGCGGTGACGCGCAGACCGCCAAACGATTTTTCGAGGTCGTCGAGCACCAGCGCAGTCATGCGCCGCGCTTTTGGCGCGCGCCGCCGGGTTCGACCATGCGTGCGCGCAACCGGTCGGCGGTCCAGCGCCACAATCGCACCGAGCCGGGCACCAACCCTTCCGGCATGAAGATGACGATCACGACAAAGATCGCGCCCAGGACCAGATTCCAGCGCGCGATGTAAGCGCTCGCCACGTTTTTGATGATGACGACGAGGACCGCCCCGGCGACCGGTCCGAGCAATGTGCCGGTGCCGCCTGCTATTACCATCAAAAGCGCCTCGGCCGAGGCGCCGAGCGCCACCACCTGCGGGCTAACAAACTGGTTGTAATAGAGAAAAAGCACACCGGCGACGCCGCTCCACAACCCGGAGAACAAAAAGGCGAGGAAGCGGATCATCCAGACATGGTAGCCCAGGGCATTCATTCTCCGAGGCTGGTCGCGGGTCCCACGCAAGCTGGCGCCGAACGGCGAGCCGACAAAAATCGCGACCGTCGTGACGGCGGCCAGGAACACCAGGAGGGTTGCCCAATAAAACCCCGGCGCGGTGACCAGCGACAACCCGAACGGGCGTGGCCGGGTAGCAATCGAAACGCCGTTGTCGCCATTGGTGATGCTGATCCAGCGATAGGCAACCCCCCACACGATCTGCCCCAAGGCAACGGTGATCATGACGAAGCCGAGCCCGGTGCCGCGCAGCGCCAACACCGCAAAGACCGCGGCGGCAAGTAGCGTCGCTGCGAGCGCGCCTAGAATCGCGATGAAGTGATTGGCTCCGCCATTGATGAAAATCGCCCCTGCATAAGCGGCGATGCCGAAGAGCCCCGCATGGCCGAGCGAGACGAGCCCCGCATAGCCGACCAGCACGTTGAGCCCCAGCGCGAAGACGGCGTAGAGCAGGATCTGCGAGGCTATGTTTACATAATAGCTGTTGGCCACCCAGAATGGGAGCGCCGCCAGTACGACGAGGACGAGGGAGAGGCCGAGCCTTCTCAAAATGCCGCCCTGCCGAAGAGGCCCTGCGGCCGCAGCACCAGGACGATCAGCATCGGCAGGAACAGCACGACATAGGCGAGCTCCGGCAGCATCGCCTGACCGAAATTGTAAAGGACGCCGACGACGAAGCTCCCGACGAAGGAACCGACAAGGCTGCCTGAGCCGCCAAGGATGACCACCACGAGGGCGAGCGGCAGCATGTCTTGGTCGAGACCGGGATAGACGGAGAGAATCGGACCGCCGATCACCCCGGCGAAGCCGGCCAAGCCGGCGCCGAGACAGAAGACGATAGTGAACAGCCGTGAGACCCGAATGCCGACCACCCGCGCCATCGCCGGGTCGTCGACACCGGCACGGATCATCGCCCCCAACCGGGTCCGGTCGATCAGCATCCACAGCCCCGCCGCGATGATTACGGCAACGGCGATCACGGCGAGGCGGTAGGTCGGAAAGCCGACGCTGGAGATGAATGTGGCGCCGTGCAGCGCCGCCGGGGTCGCAATCTCGATCGGGTCACCGCCCCAGCCCATCAGGCAGAGATCGGCGATCATGAAGGACAGGCCGAGTGTGACCAGCACCTGCGCCAGCTCGGCGCCAGGCAGCCGGCGCAGCAGCAGCCGTTCGATCAGACCGCCGAGGATCGCCACCCCGATTCCGGCCGCGATCGCCGCCGGCCAAAAGCTGAAGCCTGCGGCGATCAGGCTCGTTCCGAAATAGGCGCCGAGCATGAACAGCGAGCCATGCGTCAAGTTGGGGATGCGCATCAGCCCGAAAATCAGCGAGAAGCCCGCGGACAACAGGAAAAGCAAACCGCCAAAGGCGATGCTGTTGCCGGCCAACACCAGCCACAGATTCATCGCAACGAACTCTTCAAGAGCTGGACCACCGCGCGGCGTCAGTCATTCCCGCACAAGCGCAGGGCTGTCTGGAGAAATTCCGGATACTCGCTGCTACCAGATTATGACGGCCATGCCCCTCACCCCCTCCCTCTCCCCGCTCGCGGGGAGAGGGAGGGACTTTGCCGGGGAAACGATGAGCCAAGGGAACCTGCGGGTTTCACGATCCGCCGCTGATGGTGATTGTATCCCGGTGCGGATCATTTTTGTATCCCAAAGCCTCGGCGACTACCCTCACTGCACCGGCGGGCGTGCGCGGGCGAGGATTTTTTGGAATAGTGCCGACCGGGCCGCCGCTCATGCTGCGGAGTTTTTTGCCAACCGTCGAAGGTTGCTACATGGGCGTAGATTCGCGGGTCATCCGACCGCGTGTCGGCGACACGATAGGTTCTGCCGCCGATTTCGATCACATCCGAGTTCAGCACTGAGACACACCGGAGTGCCGATCCTGGGCTGTGGCTGTTGAGTGGTCTCAGACGATTCCGCAGGTTTAGGCTCAGGGCGCAGCCGCCCGCTTGTCGGCTGCCGAGGCTATGCCGCGATGTTCGCTGGCCTCTCTACGGCGGGGGTCGCCTTCGGGGCCGGGGCACCACAACGGGCGTGGCCTCCGCTAAGACGGTGCCGTCGGGCGAAAATCCAACACTCGGTGCAGTGGAGGGTGGCGCGATTTCGCCGGCCCTGGGTATTTGGGGCGACACGGGAAACGGCTGCTCGATTTGCGCTGGAACAAAGGGCGAACCAGAGATACGCTGCGGTAGATGAGGATGATCCAAGCGGCCCTACTCAACGTAGGGTCGGGCGCACATTCGGCAATGCGGAAACTCACGGCGATAGACCTTTTCTCGGGCTGCGGGGGGCTGACACTAGGTCTCAAGCAGGCGGGCTTCCGCGTGCTCGTCGCTATAGAGATCGAAAACAAGGCGAACGAAACATACGCGAAGAATCACTCTGAAGTCCTCCTGAAGCGGCGAAACATATGCCGCGTTCCGGTCTGGTCTATCAGAGACGAATTAAAGCTGGTCCCCGGCCAATTAGATCTCCTGGCTGGCTGTCCTCCCTGTCAGGGCTTCTCGGTGCTTCGAACTCAGAACGGTGCACGATCTGGGGAGGATAAGCGGAATTACCTTATCTATCAGATGCTCCGGTTTGCGCGGGTTCTCCGACCGAAAGCGCTTATGATGGAGAATGTCCCGAAACTGCGCGACGACCCCTCATTTCACGAATTCTGCGATCAGCTTTCCTCACTCGGCTACCGCGTCATCTGGGCTATCAAGGACGCGGCTCGCTACGGGGTGCCCCAACGGCGGAAGCGGCTGATCCTGCTCGCCGGGCTTGGCTTCGAGGTTCCGTTCGCTGATGAAGCGGGCGACCTTGTTAGCGTCCGGCAAACGATCGGGGGCCTCGATGCCGCTGGCGCGAGTGGGGACGAGCTACACGATTTGCCAGAGCGCCGCGCCCAACACGTTCGCCAGTTGATCCGGGATATTCCAAAAGACGGTGGCAGCCGGCGCGACCTCCCGGATGAGCGCCAACTCGGGTGTCACCAGCGCCAGGATGGCTTTTATGACATCTATGGGAGGATGGCGTGGGATGATGTTGCCCCCACGATTACGAGCGGTTGCCATAATCCGTCCAAAGGACGCTTCCTGCATCCTGTCGAGGACCGCGCGATCACATTGCGAGAAGCGGCGCTCCTGCAAGGATTTCCTAAGGAATATCGATTTCCTATATCGGCGGGGAAGGAAGCCATAGCGCTGATGATAGGGAACGCGCTTCCGCCGGAGTTCATCCGCCGCCATGCCCTGAGCGTCCGTGCGGCGCTGACTAGCCAAGCTCGGGCGACCCGACCGTGACAAGCGGTAGCACCCTCTCACTGATTGTAGTGGTCGATGCCGATTGGTGCCTCGGCGACGAGACTCGGGCCAAGCGAGCAAAGCGGCAGTCACAGATCGCGCTCTCCGATCGGAATTCCTCCTTTACCAACCCGGCGACCGACGCGGTGGTTAAGTTCCGTGATCGTGGCGGGCGACTCCGCCTAGATCGCGATGCCCGGCTGGTCGTGAACGACAACGGCAAGGTCTACTTACAGTCAGTGGAACTCGCAAGGGATTTGCTGGCACGTCAGCTAGAAGACGTGATCTTCTTTGTTCAGATCGAGCAGGTGGACGAGGTATTACGAACCAATGTGCACCTGAGCACCAAGGCAAAACTGCGGGAACTTTCCGAAGAACGACCGGAGCTACGTCTCACCTCCTTTGGCTTACCACCGTATTCGGTCATAGAGATTGAGCCATCCGTTGATGATGGCACCGCCTCGGCGGGGATATTCGATTTTCTGCTCGATGCTGCGAGGAAAGAGGATACCGGATTATTCGCGGTCCACACCGACGCTTTCCTGAAGGCTCCGCACATCGTAGTCCCGCTGCTCAATCACCTGTCGAGCCTCAGCGCCGAAGACAACCTCAAATTCCCCCTACATCTCAGGCGTCTGGCCGACCAGTTCCGCGCGATCCTCGAAACCGAGGAAAGCCCATTGCACATCCACAAAGTCGCGCGGGACCACCTGACGACGTGGGCTGAGGCCCAAGGGAAGCGCTACGCGTATTTGGATGGGGGTGTAGCGAAGATCGCCGGACTGCCGGGCACCGAACCGACGGCGATGCGGGTTGGCATCTACAGCGTCAGGCCCGGCGAGATCGATCTGGATCACCGGGAGGATTGGGGTCTACAGCCTTTCGTAGTCGGAGACATCATCGATAAGAATACAGGCGTCCACATGGAGGACCACGAGCAAATCGACCTCCGACGCCTCGGTGAAGCGGCTCGCTACACACTGGAAGCGCTCTGCGGCCTCCGTTTCGTGGACACCAATCAGGATGTAGATGCGGTTTTCCTACATGGGCCGCTGATCAACCAGTTCGTCATGTATGACGAGGGTGGGCCGCACTTTATCCCATTCTTGACGGCGGAGTTCCTCAGAAAAGTCGGCATCGCAAAAGCCGACATTGAAGGGAAGATCAAAGAGATCCCGAAGCGAGGAAACGAGCGAATGTGGCGGCAATTCATGGCCGTTTACGGGTATATCATCAGGCGTATCTGCGAGAGCGCCGTTCCGTTCGTCGGCGTTGTTGAGCGCGGCCCTGGAATCTGGCTCGCAACAGCGGTGCTGGACCACGCGGTTGGCTCGCATGTGGTCACCGCAGACTACAAACGGAAGGTCATCAACCTGCTGAGGCGATACGGCATCTCGGATGAGTTTCTATTTGGGTGCATACTGGCCGAGGGCGAATATGTCACGCCCGTAATGATCATGAAAAACGAGCCACGACGGGCGCGAGAGATCTGGAAGCTTGTCGTAGAGCAGTATCCGAATCCTTATGCGACGATCCTGAAGACCACAGACGTTTCCTTCCCATTTCGGATCGAGATGAATCCCGCTGGCCGCGAACAGGAGGCGGTGTTGATGCGGCTCCTCTATCACACCGCGCGACTGCTGCCGCGATATGCCTTCCCGGTCGGGCTGGACATCGTGGACAAGTATGCAAAGGTTCCCGACTGGTTGTCGCGGAACATCTCGGCTCGGTTGGCCGCAAGCGTGCTGAACCGTGCAATGGCCGAGGGCAATGCGCGCCTGATTGCCCAGGTCCGACAGTTACTCGCCCATACGCCTCGGGATTTCTTCTACCGGCCGAAGACGTAGGCGACGAATAGGAACACACCAATGATAGGCAGACACATCGGCACTGTCGTAGGCAATACGTCGCCGCACGAATTCAGGTTCGTCCTGCGAAATCGCGCCGCCAAAATGGGCGACCTCGTAGCAGTCACCATGGAGGTTCCAACTGGCGAGTATGACAAATTCGAGACCGTCAACGTTTGGGCGCGGATCACAGAGCTTGACCGATACAATCCATTTCTGCCGGCGGAAGCGGGGCAGGAGCTTGCCGATGAAGGAATCAAGCTCCTTGATACGATTCTGTCGTTCTCACGCGACCAGACCGAAGCGAAAGTGCTTGTGTTGGGATACGCGAGGGAAGGTGACTACCGGACCCTCAATCCTCTGAATTATCCAGTGACGCCGGGTGCAGAGGTTCTGCTGCCGCCGGGCGACACGGTAAAGCGAATTCTGACGGGTGACGAGGAAGTTCACCGGCTCAAACTCGGTTGGCTGGTGGGCCGACGGGATGTAGAGGTCGAGATCAAGACCAATCCGATTGTGGCCCGACATATGGCGATCCTCGCGATGACTGGCGGCGGTAAGACCGTGGCTGCGCGCCGAGTCATCAGCGAATTGCTAAAGGCGAAGTATCCGCTCGTGATCCTCGATCCTCATGGGGATTATTTGGGATTTTGGTCAAGGCAAGATCTGTTTCCTCAAAACACAATCCGTGTATTCTACCCACACGTCCGGGTCCAGGAGCAGACGCGAGATCTGATAGCCTACCTGATACGAGAGATGACCCAGGGCTTTAGTGAGCCGCAACGAGAGGTCTACGAACAGGCATTAGAGCAGACCAAGATCGACGAAAACGGGAATGAGGTTTCCGTCTTCATTGACCGGCTGTTTCAGGAGCTAGAGAACGTCCGCAGTAGTGGGAACCAGCGACTCCACCCCGGCACGGTCCCGGCTGTGAAGCGCGGTCTCAAAATCGTGCAAGGCCATCTGGAGGCAATGAAGCAGTCGAATGACCGGCTCCGTAAAAGACTGAAGGAATTTCCGTTTGAGCCGCTTCCCGACCCGATCACGCAGGCTCACGAGATCGTTCAACCCGGTCAAGCAAGCATTATCTATCTGGGCGGCTACGATCATCTGACCCAATCCACAATGGTCGCCCTTGTCTTGAAACACCTTTTCGAGAAACGGGCCTCGCTGAGCAACGAGATTCCACCGCTGCTTTGCGTGGTCGAGGAAGCCCACAATTTCATTCCTTCTACCGGTGAAGGGCAAGCCAACACACCTTCAGTCGAAATCATTCGCAAGGTTATCACTGAGGGTCGAAAGTTTGGTGTCGGACTACTACTGATCAGCCAGCGGCCAAGCCGACTGGACGAAACGACTCTTTCGCAGTGCAACACCTACATGATCTTCCGGCTGGTCAACCCTCGTGATCAATCGTTTGTAGAGCGTGTGATGGAGAACCTGACGCGAACCGATAGCCGGCTCTTACCGGGCTTCGGTCCCGGACAGGGAATCATCAGCGGTCAGGGCGTTCGATTCCCGCTGCTGATCCAAGTCCGGCAGGATAAGGAACTGGAGCTTACCGGCTTGGGTGACGAGAATTTCGTGCAGCAAGCGGAGGAATGGGCTAATAGCTCGCAAGCCGCGGCTGCCCGCCGAGGTTCGCAGTTTTCGAGAGACCTAGACGTGTAAGGGTGTTCGGCCGTGGCGGACGTGTTCAGCCCGGCCAAGCGATCCGAGATAATGGGTCGTGTAAAGAGCCGTGGAAATCGCACTACCGAACTGCGGCTGATCTCGATCTTTCGGCACCACAAGATCACCGGCTGGCGCAGACGCGCCAAGGTCTTTGGCAGCCCAGACTTTGTGTTTCGCCGTGCTCGGCTCGCCGTCTTTGTTGATGGATGCTTCTGGCATGGTTGTCCCGCCCATGGCTCGATCCCGGCTGCCAACCGGGAATTTTGGAGCGCAAAGCTGGAACGCAATTTTCAGCGAGATCAAGCTGTCACCGACGCGCTATTCGCGAGGGGGTGGCGTGTCCTGCGGATCTGGCAGCACGAGCTAGGAAACTCAGAGCAAGTTGCCGACCACATAAAAAATGTGCTCGGGGAGAAATCTACCTGACCCGCCGACTAAAGGCGACCCTGGTGAAACGGGGACATACGCTGGACAGCGAGCGGAGCGCCGCGGGGCGGCAGCACAGCGGCGCGCGGGTGGGGCGCGAGGAGGAAGGGAGGATGAGCAATGAATTGGAACGATCTCGTAACACAAATTGCCGCAGCCGTCATCGGCGGATTAATCCTCGCGGGCATAATATGGCTTCTAACGAACCCCAAGATCGCCGGGACGTGGTTATCGAATCGACCTTGGGCCGTTTCTGCCGTCACGGCATTTTTGGTTACGATAATAACTTTCGCTATTGTCTGGCCCGTGCTTGGCGCGATAACGAGTAGACTGAACGCGCTCGAACAAAACCTTCGCACCTGGACTTTGAGTGGCGGCGGCGACAAATACGGAACATTAGAAGAAATCACTTATAATAAAGATGGCATCGCTGTCAATAATACCGGCGAGCACGATAGCACTATTTCGACCATTCTTGCGGATGGCAAACACCCAGAACAAATGAACCATATATTGGGCTGTAAGAAAGGTTATTACATGGTCAAGCTTCAATTTACCACCCAGCAACCTGACGGATTCGCCTTGCCAATTGTTACTGCGTCTCAGATTCAGTGTGCCAAACTTATTCAATGACGAGTGGTGGGATTTCGGCTTTCGGGTGCGGGAGTCGCACGGGATTGTTTACTCTACTCGGTCGTAGCCGGCTGTGCGCGTAAATGGAGTGTCTGTGTGAGAACATCGACGGCTGCTGCGAGCAGTGTGAACTCGCCACGCAAAAGCGCCGATTTTCAGGCTATCTTGGCGAATTCACCGTATCTTCTAACTCAACAGATCGGAGCGGAAGCAGTCTGGACCATCACTGAAATCGCCGAGCGTCAGAAGCGCCTTGCCGATCTCGCACTACGCGCGTGGCCGGTCACGTGTCCTTAACTCTGGGACCAGTTCTGATCTTAGTCGCTTTCTCGCGACGCGGAGCTCCGATCGCATCCATTACCTGGAAGAAGAATGCGGCCGTAAAGGTGCCGCGCGGGAGTTTGTTCGCGGTATTGGCCTCGGTGTCCTTGAAGCCCATTGCTGCGCCTCAGCTCTTCAGCGGCGGGTAGTCGCGCGAATAGACCGGCTGGGCAAGAAACCACTTCTCGTCATAAGTCCAGAACTGGCCGACATCGGGATAGGTTTTGATTGTCGTGTTGACGAGCTTGCCGTCTTTTTTCTCGCAGCGCCGGATGAAGATGTTGCCGACGACATTGCCGAAATGGTCGAAGTGGAAGGGGCCGCGCGGGCTGTCGGTCAGCGACACCGCACGCAGCGCTTTGATCAGCGCGTCCTTGTCATCGGTCTTGCCGTCGGTCTTTTCGAGCGCCGCCTCGGCCACCATGCCGTTGATATAAAGACCGGCGGCGGCGACGCCGGGGAGGTTGCCGTTGTCCCGGAGCATCTCGGCGACGAGCTTCTCATTGCTCGGGCTGTCGAAATCGGCGCTGTACGGCGAGGCCGAGGCCAAACCGATAGCTTCGTCGCCAAAGCTCTTCAGCAGCGCATCATCGCCGGCTCCTTCGCCGCCGAGCAGCGGCAATTTGAGGCCGGCGTCCTTGTACTGCTGCATGAATTTGCCCGGGTTGGCACCGGCGAAGCCCTGGACGACCGCGTCGACACCCCCGAGTTGGGCGAGATAGGGCGTGTAGTCGGGGGTGACGATCGGCGGCCATAATTTTCTGACGACGCGACCGCCCTCGTCTTCGAAGACCCGCTGAAACCCACCCATCTGCTCATAGCCGAAAGCGAAATCATCGGAGATCGTGATCACCGTCTTGTATTTCAGTTCCTTTACAGCGAAGTCGGCCAAGGGGTGCATGGCCTGCGCCGAGGTAGCCGAAGCGCGGACAAAATAGGGGTTGGGCTTGCGCTGGGTCATGTCCTCGGCGGCGGCGAGGCTCAGGATCGGCACCTTTTTGCCGGCGACGTAGCTGCTGATCGCAAGCAATTCGAACGCCGCCAGCGGGCCGAAGATCAGGTCGACATTGTCGCGCTCGATCAGCTCCTGCGCTTTGGTCTTGGCGCTGGCGGGGTTGCCGCCCGTGTCGGCGACCAGGAGCTCGACCTCGCGGCCGGCGATTTTGTGGTCCCGGTCCTTGAAAAAGAGGACCGTGCCCTGCTCCATCTGGATGCCGGCCGGAGCAAGGGGACCGGTCTTGATCGTCATCAGGCCGACCCTGACGGGATCTGCTTCGGCAATCGCGGGGGCGGGGAGCCGCGCGGCGATGGTGACCCCTGCAGCACTGGCGACGAGGCTGCGTCGAGAAAGCGTCGTGGGCATCGCCGATTTCCCTCGCGCCGCATCCGATGCCATTACTCAGGCCTTCAGCGGCGGGTAGTCACGCGAATAAACCGGCTGTGCCAAGAACGATTTCTCGTCATAGGTCCAGAACTGGCTGACGTTCGGATAGGTCTTGATCGTCGTGTTGACGAGCTTGCCGTTCTTCCGCTCGCAGCGGCGGATGTAGATATTACCGACGACATTGCCGAAATGATCGAAGTGGAATGGCCCGCGCGGCGTATCGGTCAGCGAGACGGCGCGCAGTGCCTTGATCAAGGCGTCCTTGTCCTCGGTGTTGCCGCCGGTCTGCTCAAGTGCGGCTGCGGCCACCATGCCGTTGATATAGAGGCCAGCCGCGTAAAGGCCCGGAAGGTTTTCGTAGTCGCGGACCATCCCGGCGACGAATTTCTTGTTGCTCGGCGTGTCGAGGTCCGCGGTGTAGGGCGAGGCCGTGATCATGCCGATAGCCTCGTCGCCAAAGCTCTTCAATAGCGCGTCGTCGCCCGCCGTCTCGCCACCGAGCAGCGGCCATTTGAGGCCGGCATCCTTGTACTGTTTCAGGAATCTGAGTGGGTTGGAGCCGGCAAAGCCCTGCACGATCACATCGACGCCGCCAAGCTGTACCAGATAAGGCGTGTAGTCCGGGGTGACGATCGGCGGCCACAGCTTCTTTACGACGCGGCCGCCCTCGTCCTCAAAGACCCGCTGAAATCCGCCCATCTGTTCGTAGCCGAAGGCGAAATCTTCGACGATGGTCATCGCCGTCTTGTATTTCAGCTCCTTGGCTGCGTAATCGCCCAGCGGCTGCATCGCTTGTGCTGCGGTGGCCGAAGCGCGCACGAAATAGGGGTTGGGCTTGCGCTGGGTCATGTCCTCAGCGGCGGCGAGGCTCAGGATCGGCACCTTCTTGCCGGCGACATAGTCGCTGATCGCGAGCAGCTCAAATGCCGCCAACGGGCCGAAGATCAGATCGACATTGTCGCGCTCGATCAGCTCCTGCGCCTTGGTCTTGGCGCCAGCCGGGTTGCCACCGGTGTCGGCGACGATCAGCTCGACCTTGCGCCCGGCCATCGTGCCGTTCGCATCCTTCAAGAACAGGTTGGTGCCTTGCTCCATCTGAATGCCGCCCTGGGCGAGCGGCCCGGTCTTGACCGTCAGCAGGCCGATGCGGATTGGCTCGCCCTGCGCAATCGCCAGCATCGGGAAACCGCCCGCCAGGGCTATGCCGGCCACGCCTCCGACAAAATTACGACGCCCCAATCTGACTGCCATCGCTTTCTCCCTGCTCGCATATCCCCGGCGGCCGTCAAGCGGCCGCGGGCCTAAAGATTCTGCCGGCAGACCAGAGTCAGGCGGCGGCGGCTTTCCGGTTGACCGCGAGCCGGGCATCGACCGTCGCGACGGTCTGATCGACGATCGAATTGCGCATTCCGTATTGGGCAGCGATCGTCTGAACCAAGCGGTCCGTCCGCTCGATGTTGGTCGCCCCGTTAAACAGCGCCCGCGCCGCCGAGGACGGACGTACTAGATCGTTTGCCGCGGCAGCGTATTTTTCAAACGGAACCAGATCGTTCGGAGAAGCCCCGAGCTTTTCGCAGACGCCGATGACCCAGTTGTAGACCGAGCGCGAGGCGGCGAGGTCGGCGTGGACAGCGTCCTTGATGTCGATGGCGCGCTCCGGGGTCACGCAGCGGTAGTTGCCGGTCAGCAGCATCGCCCACTTGGCCAGCGGCACAAAGATCGAATCATGGACTTTGAGCTTGACCGGCAGATCGATCGCACCACCGCCCGGATCGTAACGCACGGCCTCGATGTCGGCCTGCATCTGCCGCAGTATCGCGGTCGGGGCCTCCGCGGCGAAGCGCGCCACCTTGAAGTTGGTCGGCAAGGTGACCTGCAACACGTTGATCTTTTCACCCGGCGGGCGAATGGCTTGCGGGTCGGGGCTGCACAGGGTCACCAGGCCCGGGTCGAAATTGTCCCACACGCTGGCATCGGTGAAGGACGGCTTTAACGGGTCCGTCGCCAGGTGTGGGATACGCTTCAGATATGGCATCGGCGGAAAGTTCATGATCGACATGCACGGCACCTTGGCTTTCGCCACTTCGTCCAACAGCTCGCGCACGCCAGGCGAGCGGTACTGCGGCTCCTGCATGGCGAGCGCCACGAGCTCGAAGTCCTTCGGGTTGACGTCACCGGGACCGGCCGCCCTGAGGCTCCCCGGCAACTTGCGCGAATCGAGCTCGATCGGCTCCTTGCGGCCGCGGATCGGCAGGCGCACGCGCGCGCCCTCGCTGTTGAATGCCTCGATTTCGGCGGGCAGGCACACCATCGTGATCTTGTGCCCGCCAAACAGCAGCTTGGTCGCCAGGAGCGAGCCGTAAGCGGCGCCAAATGTCAGCACGTTGTAAGTGGTCATGCGACCTTTCCTCCCTAAGCCGGAGTCCTCTTCTCGCCGGACGATGCCGGACCCCGGCCGTTTCGGCAAGTCTCGTGGACCAGGATGGCGGCGAGCCCAGTGCGAAAGTCCGGGTAACGCAAGGCGACCCCGAGCTCGGTCTTGATCAGACGGTTCGCGACGCGCTTGTTGTCCTCGTAAAAGCTGCGCGCCATCGGCGAAAGTCCGGCGGCTTCGAGCGGCACCAGCGGCGGCGGCGCTATCCCGAGAAGCTCGGCGGCATGCGCGACGACCGCCTCGGGCGGCGCGGGGTTATCGTCGCAGACGTTGTAGACGGCGCCCGGCCGCGGCCGCCCCATCGAGGCAACCAACACGCTCGCCAGATCCTCAACATGGATGCGCGAGAAGACTTGGCCGGGCCTGTCGATGCGTTTTGCGGTTCCGGCACGCAGCGCATCGAAGGCACTGCGGCCGGGGCCATAGATCGCCGCGAGACGGAATATGTGAGCCGGGACACCACGGTCATGCCAAAGATCGAGCCAGCCCTGTTCGGCGGCGACGCGACGGCGGCCGCGCTCACCGGTCGGCAGCAGCTGAGCGGTCTCGTCGACCCAACCGCCACCGCGATCGCCATAGACTCCTGTCGTCGACAGATAGCCGAGCCAGGAAAGCCCCGGCATAGCTGCGATGTCGCTTCCGTGCATGTCGAGCACCGGATCGCCTGCGGCATCGGGAGGAACCGAGATCAGAAGATGGGTGACCCTGTCCAGCGCGCCCGCGTCCACCGGCCGGTTGCGATCGAAGAGAACGGCGGAGAAGCCCGACTCGCGCAGTAGAGCCTGTCTCTCGGCGCTCCGGCAGGTGCCGGTTACCATCCACCCCGATGCTGTGAGCCGGCGCCCGAGCGCCAGCGCGCTGTAACCCAAGCCAAAGCAGAAGAGACGGGACCGGCTCATGACGGCCGACGCACCGGAGCAACCGAGGGCTCGGCCTCGAGGGTCTCGGCCATGCGCCTTTGCTTGAGCCGCGTCCACGCCCAGAAGCCGCAGGAGACAAGCGCGCCAACCGCGAGCGGCAGGCGCAATCCGAAGCGCTCGCTCAATGAGCCCATCAGCACCGCCCCGACCGCCGGGCCGGCGCGAAAGATCATGCCGTAAAGCGCCATAATGCGGCCGCGCAGGCGGATGTCGACGGCAGCCTGGAGCAAGGTCTGGGCGCCGATCCCGGTGATCGTCATCGCGGTACCGGCGAGGAACACGCAAGGGAGTGCGAGGATGAACCGGTCGGTCGCGGTGAACGCCAAGATCGCCAAGGAGATCACTAATGTGTGGGCGAGCACTAGCCGCGTCAGCCCGGCGATCGCCGGCCGCAGCAACATCCATAGGGCGCCGCAGATCGCGCCGAGGCCGACCGTCGAGGTCAGCATCGATAAACCCTCCGGCCCACGCCCGAATACGCTGTCGGCAAAGCCCGGAAACAGCTCGACAAAACCGCGGGTGCCGATCGTGGTGATCGTGAACAGCAGCAGCATCGGGGCTATGCCGGGGTGGCGGCTTGCATAAACATAGGCTTCGGCCGAGGCCTTGAGCACACTCTGGGTCGCAGCAACCGGCAACGCCGGAAGGCCGCGCAAGTTCATCATCGCAATCTGAAACACGGCATAGGTCGCCGCATTAACGGCGAAAGCCGCACCCACGCTGACCCGAGCGATGACGATCCCGGCGACCGCCGGCCCCAGAAAGCGCGCGCTATTGAAGATGATCGCGTTGATTGCCAAGGCCGAGGGCAGCGCCGCGCGATCGACGAGGGTCGGGATCAGCGCCAGCCGCGACGGCTGGGCCATAGCGTTGAAAACGCCAAGGAGCAGAGTCAGGAGGAACAGCAGCTCGATCGTAATTGTGCCGGTGTAGACCAGCACGGCGAGCAGGGTCGCCTCGATGCTGCCGGCGATCTGGGTAACCCGTATGATGCCGACCCGGTCACGCCGGTCGGCGAGAGCGCCGGCGAGAGGGCTTAGGAACACGACCGGAAAGAATTCGGCCATCGACATGACGCCGAGCCAGGTACCAGAATGAGCCAGAGTCCAGGCGAGCCAGCCAACCGCGACGCGCTGCATCCAAATGCCGACGAGCGAGACGGCATTGCCGCCAGCGTAAATGCAGTAGTTACGATGGGCGAAGGCAAGGACCACATTGCCGAGCCCGCCCGGAAACAGGCGATCGCGGACAAAAGCCAAGAACTTCTTACGACCCCCGATCTCGGCTGCGAGATTCCGTCAATCGTAGCGTTTCTTGTGATTCGGCGGCAACGCCGCGTTGTGCTATTTCGTCACGGCGGGATCGACGAGGCAGATGCGAAGAATGTCGCAGTGCGCGCAAGGCGGGGGAACCTTCTTCCTGCTTTTGGTGCTATTTCTTGTCACCGCTGCTGCCGCGGAGCCGGCCGGCTCGCCAACACGCTCGACAGGCCCACGCAATGCAGAAGCGGATGCGGCGACTTATGATCGCTGCTTGAAGCTCGCCAGGCAGAACCCCGGTGCCGCCCAGAGCCTCGCGCAGACATGGCACGAGCGGGGCGGGGCGCACCCGGCCGACCATTGCGCTGCGGTCGCGCTCTTCGGCCTCAAGCGGTACAAGGAGGCGGCGACCCGACTCGAGGCGCTGGCGCAGGCCATGACGACGGCACCGGCCGGGCTGCGAGCCGATGTGCTCGATCAGGCGGGACAGGCGTGGCTACTCGCCGGCGACCCGGTGCGCGCGTATGTGGCTGCGGGCCAGGCGGTGGGCTTGCAACCGAATGACCCCGAATTGCTCCTCGACCGCGCGGAAGCAGCGGCGGCGGCTGGATATTATGACAAGGCTGTCGCTGACCTCGACCATGTCTTGAAAGCCGATCCGAGCCGCGTCGACGCGCTGATCTACCGTGCCTCGGCCAACCGCGCGCTCGACCGCCGCGATGCCGCACTCGCCGATGTCGAGAAGGCGCTCGCACAGGCGCCTAATTCCGTCCCGGGGTTGCTCGAGCGCGGCAACATCAGGCGGCTAAACGGTGATCTCGACGGAGCCCGCGCGGACTGGGAACGCGTCGGCCAGCTCGCACCCGGCACTCAGGCCGATATGGCGGCGAAGGCCAATATCGAGCATCTCGATCTCAAGGACTCGCAGCCGTCCGCGAATACGCCCCGCCGCCGTTGAGCGAAAAGCACGAGGATTTCGCGCCTAATCGACAGCAAATACCCACACCGAGCCGCCTTGCGGCACGTCGGGAAACTCCCATGGTCGTTCGAGGTTGAGCCGGGCCTGCATCCGAGCCGCGTCGACGCCCCAGCCCGACTGAACCGCTATGTATTGCTTCCCGTCGATCTGGAAGGAAACCGGCACGCCGTTAACCCCGGAGCCGGTGCGGAATTCCCAGAGAATCTTTCCGTTCGAGCCGTCGAAGGCTCGGAAATAACGGTCATTCGTGCCGCCCATGAAAAGCACACCACCAGCGGTCGCCAGCACCGGCCCCCAGAGCTCCGAATTGGCGAACGGATGGCTCCAGACCTTCTGCCCGGTGTCGAGGTTCCAGGCCTGCAGCTCGCCGATGTGGTCCGCACCCGAAGCGATCTGGAAGATCGAATTTTCCGGCGCTATGCCGGTGAAGCGCTGCCCCGCCGTGTAGGTGACCGGACTACCGGTAAGCGCCTGACACAGGTTTTCGTTGGCCGGGATGTAGAGCAGCCGGGTTTTCGGGCTGTAGGCCGGCGGCGGCCAGTCCTTGCCGCCCCACAATGACGGGCAGAATTCGGCTTTCTTGCCGGTCCCCGGCTGGCGCGAGGGATCGACGTTGGGCCGCCCGGTCTCCGGATCGAGACTCTTGAATACGTTCTGCTTCACGAACGGCTTGCCGTCGACGAAGTTGATCTTGTCGGCCGTCCGCTCGAGCCACCACAGATAGCCGTCGCGGGCGACGTAGGCGAGCCCCTTGATGGTCCTGCCATTATGCTGGTAGTCGACGAGAACCGGCGGGTTGACCTCGTCCCAGTCCCAGGAATCGTTCGGATGGTATTGGTGAAAGCCTTTGATCTGGCCGGTCGAGGCGTCGAGGGCGATTGTCGAGGAAGTGTAATAATTGTCGCCCGGACGCTGATCGCCCATCCACGGCCCGCCATTGCCGGTGCCCCAGAATGCCAGATTGGTTGCGGGATCGTATGATCCGGTAATCCACACCGACCCGCCGCCGGTCTTCCACTGATCGCCTTTGGGCCAGGTCTCGCTGCCGGGCTCGCCGGGCGCCGGCACTGTATAGGTCTTCCACACCGGCTTGCCTGTTTCGGCGTCGAAGGCCGCGACAAACCCGCGAACGCCGAGCTCGCCGCCCGAACAGCCGACCATCACCTTGCCGTCGGCGACGAGCGGCGCCAACGACATGTAGTAGCCGTGCGTGTAGTCCTCGACCTTTGCGTTCCACAGCTCCTTGCCGGTTTTGGCGTCGAGGGCCACGAGAACCGCATCGGCCGCGGCGAAGTAGACCTTGTCGCCGAGCAGTCCGACCCCGCGGCTGGTCGGGTGGAGCAGCAGAATGTCTTCGGGGATCGGCCTCTTGAACCGCCACAGGAGGTCGCCTTTTTTGGCATCGATCGCCAACACCTGGTTGCCCGGGGTGGCGACGAACATGACCCCGTTGTTGACGATCGGCGGCGCTTGATGACCTTCGACCTGACCGGTCTGGAGAGTCCATACCGGCTTGAGCCGGGCGACATTTTCGGCCGTGATCTGCGTCAGCGGGCTGTAGCCCCAACCATCATAGGTGCGGCGGTAAAGCAGCCAGTTGCCGTCTTCCGGCTGCTTGAGCCGCTCGGCAGTGACCGGGTTGTAGCTCTGCAGTATCGGCGGCACCGGGCGCGGGGTGTCCGGGGTCGGCAAGGGCGGCGACGGCTGCTGCGCCCAAGCTGTCGCGGCAAACAATCCGAGCGCCAACGCGCTCGCTATGATCGTTGCACGGAGGAAGTGTTTTTCTCGCACGGCGTCTCTCCTCAATTTTCTGGGATCACATTTGTTGGAACCCGGGGCGGCCGGTGAACGGCTTGGCGACGACGAGCCGCCCGTCGGTGATCTTCAGCGGCAGCGCCGGCAGCCGGCGCGGGGCCGGGCCGCTGACCACCTTTGCCCCTTCCATCGGATCGTACACCGAGTTGTGGCAAGGGCATTCGAGCAGCCGGCGATCAGGGTGCCAGTTGACGACATCGCACCCGGTGTGCGTGCAGACGGCCGAGTAGGCGACGACCCCTTCAGCCGCGTGATCTTTGGTTTCGGAATCAAAACCCTCGGGATCGAGGCGCAGCAGCAGCACCTTGTTGAGCCGCGAGCCGTTGCGCACGGTGCTGCTTTCCGGATCCATCGGCCAAGCCATCACGGGCTTTTCCCCCGGCGGTACCTTGTCGACCGTCAGCGGCTCCGCCGGCGATGCCCCGACCGCGACCAAGAGATCCCCTTCTCGCGGCCGTTCGCGCGCCGGATCAGTCTGCCCCGAAGCCCAATGGCGACCGAACGCCAGGCAAACACCGATCCCGAGAGCCGCCCGCCGTCCTATTCGGGTGCCCCTACGCTGGAATTGCCGGTCCACCCTCTCCTCACCTATGCTCGTCGTCCGGTCTCCCCCGAACGGCCGGTCTCGAACATTCCCCGAAGGATGTCGACGAGATTATCACCGACCAGCCTCCACTGTCAGCCGAAGTCGGAAGTGTTTAGGCCGTAGAAGCCTGCAGACGCGAGGAGAACCAATGCGACGCAATTGGCCCTGGTCTACGCCTGTTCCGAGCCGGCGTCGTTTACTTGCCGCCGGGCTCGCGGTGTTGGGTAGCGGCGCGGCCGGTTTTCGGTTCGCACGAAGCCGCGCGGCGGAAACGGCCACACTGCGCGATTTGGCGGCGCAGAAGGGACTGCTTTACGGGACCACGATCGCGGCGGCCCAGATTACCGGCGACCTCCCGTTTGTCGATCTCGTGCGCCAAGAAGCCGGCCTCGTCGTTGCCGAGAACGAGATGAAATGGCAGGTCTTGAACCGAGGCGCTCCCGGAGATGACGACTATGGCCCCGCCGACACCATTGCGACCTTCGCGAGCGCCAATAAGCTCGTGCTGCGCGGTCACAATCTTCTGTGGTACCACCGCACCCCGGATTGGTATTTCGACTTGACGGACCGACACGAGCAGGAGCGGGCCGTCGTCGACCACATAAAGCAATTGGCCGGTCGGTACCGCGGCAGGATCCACAGCTGGGACGTCGTCAACGAGCCGATCGAACCCAAGGACGGGCGTGAGGACGGCCTGCGCACCGCTGTATTTCTCGAGACACTCGGGCCCGAATACCTCGATCTCGCCTACCATACCGCGCGAGGCGTCGATCCCAACGCGCACCTGGTCGTCAACGAATACGATGTCGAGCTCGATGCGCCCGACCAGGAAGCGCGCCGTGTTGCGTTGCTGCACCTGCTCGAAGGGATGCGGCGATCCGGAACACCTGTCGACGCGGTCGGTATCCAGGCGCATCTGAGCGCGGCCGGCGGGCCGCCCCTTTCGGCGCCGCTGCTGCGCCGGTTCCTCGCCGACCTAGCAAGCCTTGGCCTGACGATCCAGATCACCGAGCTCGACGTCACCGACGAGAACGCGCCGGGCGATGTCGCGGTCAGAGACGGCCTAGTCGCCGATACTTATCGCCGTTTCCTCGATGTCGCTCTCGATGAGCCGGCCGTCAAAATGGTCGTCACCTGGGGCCTGTCGGATCGCCACAGCTGGATCGTGCGCCGCGAGACCTATCAGGCGAAATGGCGGACAGACGATGCCGCCTCGCGTCCGCTGCCGTTCGACGCCGATCTCGAGCCCAAACCGGCTTTCGATGCCATCGCCGGTGCGTTCGCGCACGCGCCGCAGCGCGAGGCCGGCTAGGCGGGGCTGGGAAACCCGCCCGGCACCTTGCCTCAGGCGGCCAGCTGATCGCCGATCGGCAGCCGACGGATGCGCTTGCCCGTGGCGGCGAAGATGGCGTTGCACAATGCCGGCGCAAAGGGCGGCACTCCCGGCTCGCCGACGCCGCTCGACGGCACGTCGATCCCCGCAGGGACAATGTGCACATCGGTGAGCGGCGGCGACTCGTCGATTTGCAGGACCCGGTAGCCATCGAAGTTGTTCTGCTCGACTCGGCCCTTCTTGAAGCTGATCTCGCCATAGAGCGCGAGACTCATCCCCATTACCGCCGCACCCTCGATCTGCGAGCGAATGCGCTCGGGATTGGCAGCAAAGCCGCAATCGATCGCGGTGTCGACGCGCGGCACCGACAGCTTGCCCTTATCGCCCACCGCAACCTCGACGACGGTTGCGACGTAGGTCAAGAAGCTGCGATGCACGGCGATGCCCTGGCCGTGCCCGGGCGGCAGCTTGCGCCCCCAATTCGCCTTCTCCGCCACGAGCTCGACGACGCGCCTGAGCCGCGCGGTGTCGATCGGGTAGGTTTCGAACGGGTCGCCATAGTTCCAAAAATCGGCGACGCCAGGTGACTTGCGGGAATCGACGACCCGCGGCCGCCCGATCAGTGCGAGAAGCATTTCCTTCGGGTCGCGGCCCAGCTCGTGCGCCAGCTCGGAGACAAAGGACTGCACCGCAAAGCCGTGCGGAATGTTCGACACCGAACGGAACCAGCCGATGCGCGTATGCGCCTCGGCCTCGCCGGTCTCGCAGCGCAAATTGGGGATGTCGAAAGGCACGTCGACTAAGCCCATGCCGCGCTCGAACGGCGCTTCGTGGGTTTGGTCGGGCTTGAAGATCGACAGGATGCTCGGTGCGACGCTGCGGTGCCGCCACGCCACCACCTTTCCGTTTCCGTCGATGCCGGCGTCGATGCGTTCGGCAGAAACGGTGTGATAGTAACCGTGGTGCAGGTCGTCCTCACGCGTCCAAATGACTTTGACCGGTGCTCCACCCATCGCTTTGGACAGCAAGCCAGCCTCGATCACATAGTCGCATTTCGATTTGCGCCCGAAGCCGCCACCCAGCAACGTGACGTGGACGGTCACGTCTTCTTCCTTCAGTCCGAGCTTCTTGGCCAGCTCTTCCCGCGTGTTGCCCGGGCTTTGCACAGGCGCCCAGGCCTCGCACTTGCCGTCGGCGATACGCACGGTCGCACTCGGTGGCTCCATCGTCGCATGGGCGAGATGGGGAATGTAATACTCTGCCGAGACCACCTTAGCGGCCGAACCCAGGACTTTCTCGGCATCGCCGTCGTTGCGCACGACCTCGCCCGGCTGGCGCGCCGTCTCCTCGATCTGTGATTTGAACGTCGCCGAATCATAGGAGCCATTCGGCCCGTCATCCCAGGTCGGGTTGAGCGCCTCGCGCCCCTTGATCGCCGCCCAGGTATTGCGCGCGATAACCGCAACCCCGCCCAGCGGCTGAAATTTTGCCGGCGCCGGCGTGCCTTCGATGGTGACGACTTTTTCGACACCCGGAACCTTCATCGCGGCTTCGGCATCAAACGATACGACCTTGCCGCCGAACACCGGCGGCCGGGTGACGACCGCGTATTTCATGCCGGGAAGTTTGGCATCGATGCCGTAGGTCGCTCGGCCGGTAGTGATGTCGAACAGATCGACGATCGGCGTCGTGCCCTTGCCGATATAACGGAAGGCGCTCGCGTCCTTGAGGGAGATCTGATCGGGCGGCGGCGCCGGCAAAGCGCTGGCCGCGGCGGCCAGTTCGCCAAAACCGAGCCGGCGCCCCGAGGCCCTGTGCACGATTTCGTGGTTCTGTGCGGCACATTCCCTCGGATCGACGGTCCAACGGCCGGCTGCCGCGATTTCGAGCATCTGCCGAACAGCGGCGCCGCATTGGCGCATCGGCTGAATATGGTGACGCAGGCTGCGCGAGCCGTCGGTGTCCTGATTGCCGTATTTCTCTTCATCGCCCGGCGCTTGCACGACGCGGACGCGCGACCAATCGGCGCCCATCTCGTCGGCGACGATCATCGGCAGGCTGGTGCGCGAGCCGGTGCCCATTTCCGAGCGAATAGCGACGATCGTCACGGTTCCGTCGGGCGCTATCGAAACAAAAAGGTGGGGGTCCGACCTGACGCCATGAGGCATCTTGTCCGCGCCCGTGGCGTAAGCGAGGGCGGCGCGCGCCGGCACAAACTCGGCGGCGATGACGAGACTGCCAGTGGCCAGCAATCCCTTGAGAAAGCCTCGGCGGCTGACATTCTCGATGGCGGCGTGCAAGGGGGTCATGTCACGCTCCTGTGGCAGCCGCCTTGATGGCGGCAGTGATGCGCTGATAGCAGCCGCAGCGACAGATATTGCCGCTCATCGCGTCGTTTATTTCGGCTTCTGACGGGTTCTTCGTCGTCGCCAGCAGTGCGGCGGCCTGCATGATCTGGCCGGCCTGGCAATAGCCGCATTGCGGCACGTTGAGGACCCGCCACGCCTTCTGCACCGGATGATTGCCGTCGGGATCGAGTCCTTCGATCGTTGTCACCGAGCGGCCGGCGGCATCGCTGATGGCGGTGGCGCAGGCGCGGGTGGCTTGACCGTCGACATGGACTGTGCAAGCGCCGCACAGCGCCACGCCACAGCCGAACTTCGTTCCAGTGAGCCCTAATTCGTCACGCAAATACCACAGTAGGGGCATCGACGGGTCACCGTCGAACGACTGCTCCTGGCCATTGACACGTAACTTGACCATCGGTCCCTCCATCCTCATGCAATATCCCGCATACCCCTTGCTCGTGCTGTCACTGCTGCTTGATCGCAAACACCCAGACGACGCCACCTTGAGGCACGTTATCGCTGAGACCGACATTACCCTTCGCTAAGGCGTCCTGGATACGCTGCGCGTCGACGCCCCAGCCGGACTGAACGGCGATATACTCGGTGCCGTCGATCTCATAAGCAACCGGTGCACCGGTGATACCCGAGTTGGTCTTCTGCTCCCAGAGCAGGTCTCCAGTCTTGGCGTCGAAGGCGCGGAACATCCGGTCGTTGGTGCCGCCGACAAATACCAGATCACCCCCAGTGGCCAACACGGTGGCGAAGAGCTGCCAGGGGAAGTTGTGCTGCCACACCTTCTTGCCAGTGGCGGGATCCCACGCCTGCAGCTCACCGTGGTGGTCCGAGCCCGGGCGCACTGTCAGCCCGATATCCTCGGGTTTTGTGCCGAGCCAGAGCTTGCCGGGTACGAGCGGCTCCTTTATCCCGGTGAAGCCGCCGCAGAACCCTTCCTGAGCCGGCACGTAAGCCAAGTGCGTCTTCTGACTGTAGGCCGCGGACGGCCAGTCCTTACCACCCCATAACGAAGGGCAGAACTCGATCCGCTTGCCGAGCACCGGCTTGTGATCGGCGTCGAACGTGAGCTGTCCGGTCTCCGGATCAACCGATTTCCAGACGTTGGTGTAAACGAAGGGCCATCCGGAGACGAATCCGATCCTGTCCGGACGACGTTCGAGCACCCAGAAAATCGCGTCGCGCCCCGGGTGCACCAGGCTTTTGATCGTCTGCCCGTTCTTTTGCAGATCGATCAGCATCGGCGCCTCGACCTCGTCCCAGTCCCAAGAATCGTTCTGGTGGTACTGGTAGTAAGCTTTGATCTTCCCGGTGTCGGGATCGAGCGCCAGGACCGAGGCAGTGTAGAGGTTGTTGCCTGGATGAAGGCTGCCCGGCCATGGGGCGGCGTTGCCGACTCCCCAGTAGACCAGGTTCAAGGCCGGATCGTAGTTACCGGTCATCCAAGCTGACCCACCGCCGCTCTTCCAGTCATCACCCTGCCACGTGTCGTTGCCGGGTTCGCCCGGTCCGGGGATTGTGAAGGTGCGCCAAAGCTCCTTGCCGTCATTGGCGTCATAAGCAACCACATAGCCACGCACACCAAACTCGCCGCCCGAGCCGCCGACGATCACCTTGCCGTTCACGACCAGCGGCATCAGGGTCAGGTACTGGCCCTTCAGGTAGTCCTGGACCTTCTGGTCCCAGACGGCCCTACCGGTCTTGGAATCGAGCGCCACGAGGTGGTCGTCCGTGGTCGCGAGATAGAGCTTGTCCTGCCACAGCCCGACCCCACGGCTCGTGGGATGCAGTTGGAACAGATCTTCCGGAAGCTGGCGCTTGTATCGCCAGATCTGGTCTCCCGTCTTCGCATCTAGAGCGATAACCTGGTTTTGCGGCGTCGCAACGAACATGATGCCGTTGTTGACGATGGGCGGCGCCTCATGCCCTTCGGTCACACCGGTCGAGAACGTCCACACCGGCACAAGGTTCTTCACGTTTGCCGTGTTGACCTTATCGAGCGGACTGTAGCCTTGACCGTCATAGGTGCGACGGTAGAGCATCCAGTTACCCGGCTCGGGATTGCTAAGCCGCTGGGCAGTGACGGGACTATAGTTTGTTATCTCGCCGGCGGGCGCGATCAGGGGCCACAGGATCGACGCGGCGGTCAGGCTGCCCCAAATCCATTGTCGCTTCTGCATTAGCTTCCTCCCACTTTTCTGCGGTGCCGATGATCGCGGCACCGGTCTATGTTCGGGCAGGTCGGTGCTGCCGGGCATATGGCCCGGCGGCACCGCGCCTAGAACGCCGGGCGGAGTGCTCCGCCCGCACTTTCCCTCAGGCGGCCAGCTGGTCACCGATCGGCAGCCGGCGGATGCGCTTACCGGTCGCCGCGAAAATCGCGTTGCACAGCGCCGGGGCGAAGGGCGGCAGCCCGGGCTCGCCGACGCCGCTCGACGGCACGTCGATCCTGTTGGGGACGATCCAGACATGCGTGATCGGCGGCGACTCGTCGATCCGAATGACCTGGAAGCCATCGAAGTTGTTCTGCTGGACGCGTCCGTTCTTGAAACTGATCTCCCCGTATTTCGCGAGACTCAATCCCATCACCGCCGCCCCTTCGATCTGCGAATAGATGCGCTCGGGATTGGCAGCGAAGCCACAATCGATCGCCGTGTCGACGCGCGGCACCGATAGTCTCCCCTTCTCGTCCACCGCGACTTCGACGACGGTCGCGGCGTAGCTCAGGAAGCTACGATGCGCGGCGATGCCCTGGCCGTGCCGGGGAGGCAGCTGCTTGGCCCACTCCGCCTTGTCGGCAACGAGCTCGACCACGTGACGCAGCCGCCCCGTATCGATCGGGTATGTCTCGAGCGGATCGCCGTAATTTGTGTAGTCCGCGGGCGGTTGGATCGTGCGCGGCGGCCCGAGGAGCTCGAGCAGCATTTCCTTGGGGTCGCGGCCGGCCGCATGCGCGAGCTCGGCGACAAAGGACTGTATCGCGAAAGCGTGCGGAATATTCGACACCGACCGGAACCAGCCGATGCGCGTATGCGCCTCGGCCTCGCCGACCTCGCAGCGCAGATTCGGGATCGCGAACGGCACATCGATCACACCCTGGCTGAGCTCACCCGGTTGCTCGAACTTGGGGTCCGGGACAAACGTAGCCCGGATCGTCGGCGCGACGGTGCGGTGACGCCAAGCGACCACCCGACCTTGCGCGTCGAGCCCCGCATCGATCCGTTCAGCCGAAACCGTATGCAGATAGTCATTGTGCAGGTCGTCCTCGCGGGTCCAGGTGACCTTGACCGGTGCGCCGCCCATCTCACGCGACAATAGCGCCGCCTCGAGCACGAAATCCGGTTTCGACTTGCGGCCAAAGCCGCCGCCGAGCAACGTGACGTTGACCGTCACGTCCTCCGGTTTGAGCCCGAGCTTGTCCACGAGCTCATTGCGCGTGCCGCCGGGGCTCTGCACGGCCGCCCATGCTTCGCATTTGCCGTCGGCGACGCGCGCCGTGGCGCAAGGCGGCTCCATCGGCGCATGGGCGAGGTGCGGGGCGTAGTATTCCGCCGTGACCGTCTTGGCGGCGGTCGTGAGCGCATTATCGGCGTCGCCTTCGTTGCGCACGACCTTGCCCGGGTTGCGCGCGGTGTCTTCGAGCTGGGCCTTGTACGCGGCCGAATCATAGCTGCCGTGCGGCCCGTCATCCCAACGGATTACCAGCGCATCGCGACCTTTGATCGCCGCCCAAGTATTCCGTGCGATAACGGCGACGCCGCCGATGGGCTGGAACTTCGATGGGGGCGGCGTTCCCTCGATAACGACGATCTTCTCGACGCCGGGCACCTTCATGGCCGCGGTCCCGTCATAGGAGAGGAGTTTCCCGCCCATCACCGGCGGCCGGGCGATGACCGCATACTTCAACCCCGGGAGCTTGGTATCGATGCCGTAGCCGGCGCGGCCGGTCGTGATGTCGAAGAGATCGACGATCTGAACATTGCCCTTGCCGAGATAGCGGAAGGCTGCTTGGTCCTTGAGCTTGATCTGGTCGGTGGGCGGGGTCGGCAAGGCGCTCGCAGCAGCGGCGAGCTCGCCGTAGCCGAGCTTGCGGCCCGAGGATTTGTGCACGACTTCGTGGTTCTGCGCTTGCACCTCGGCGACATCGACGCTCCAGCGCTGGGCCGCGGCGGTTTCGAGCATACGCCGCATCGCAGCGCCGCATTCCCGCATCGGCTGGATGAAATGGCGCAGGCTGCGCGAGCCGTCGGTATTCTGATTGCCGTACTTTTTCTCGTCGCCCGGCGACTGCACGACCTTCACGCGCGACCAGTCGGCCTCGAGCTCGTCGGCGACCACCATGGGCAGGCTGGTGCGCGAGCCGGTGCCCATTTCGGCGCGGTGCGCGACGATCGTCACGAGACCGCTGGGATCGATCGACACAAAAACATGCGGGTCGCTGACGACGCCGCCCGCCATTTTCGCGGCCCCGGTGGCGTAAGTCGCGAGCGCGTCGCGCACCGGCACAAATTCGGCGGCGACAACAAAGCCGCTTGTGGCGAGCAGGCCTTTCAGAAAGCCGCGGCGGCTGACGTTCTCGATGGTGGCATGGACGGCGGTCATGTCACGCTCCTGTTGCAGCCGCCTTGATGGCGGCGGTGATGCGCTGATAGCAACCGCAACGACAGATATTGCCGCTCATCGCGTCGTTTATCTCGGCTTCTGACGGGTTCTTCGTCGCCGCCAGCAGCGCGGCGGCCTGCATGATCTGGCCGGCCTGGCAATAGCCGCATTGCGGGACATTCAAGGCGCGCCACGCTTTCTGCACCGGATGATTGCCCTCGCGATCGAGGCCTTCGATCGTGATGACGGAGCGATCGGCGGCGTCGCTCATGGCTGTGGCGCAGGCCCGAGCGGCTTGGCCGTCGACGTGGACCGTGCAGGCACCGCACAGCGCCACGCCACAGCCGAACTTCGTGCCGGTTAGCCCTAATTCATCGCGCAAATACCACAGCAATAGCATCGACGGGTCGCCGTCGAACGACTGCTCCTGGCCATTGACACGTAACTTGACCATGGACGCTCCTCCCCGCGTGGTGCTGATTGTTAACTCTATTCCCCACGCGGCGGCTTCGGCAACATCGATAATCAGAAAGTCACACGAACGCCGATGGTGCCGGCGATCGGAGCGGCGGGACTGTAGCTTCGCGGATTAGCGGCGCCCGGCGCCTGAACAATAGGAACGGATGAGGTCGGCGAGAAAGTGCCAAATGTATAGTATGTCGTGTTGAAAGCGTTCTCGATCAAACCAAACAGCTGCAAGTTCTTTGTGATCTGATAGCTCGTGTGCAAGTTCAGCATAAAATAGGCGGGTGTCTTCGCGGTCAGGTTTGCTTCGTCGCCGACTAGGAATTGGCCGCTCGCAGCGACTCCCGTCCCACCTACTGTCCAGGCGTCGGTCACCTTGTAGTCGACGCCGAGCTTCCAGAGGTTGCTGGGGATGCCCGGCAGGTGGTTGCCAGGCTGGACATGGATGTTGCCGTCCGCGTCGGCGCCGGGATTATTCACACTGGATGCCGTGAAGCCGGTCTGAAAGGTTGCGTCGATATAGGAATAGGCGATCCAGGCGAGCAGGCGGTCGGTCTTCACCTGGGCACTCAAATCAACACCCTGACGGAGGGTCGTGCCGACGTTCTGGAAAAAGGCCCGGCCTTGGATCGGGCTGTTAACGAATAGGAGGTCGTTGTTCAGCGTGCTGCGGTAGTAGGCGATGTTTGCGGACACAGTCGCAGTCTCCGAGGGGTGGAACTGGCTACGCAGCGCCGCCTCGATCGTGTGGGACACGACTTGCTGCAGGTTGGGATCGCCGGTGAAAAAATTGGCGAGACTGCACGGGCTGGCGGCATTGGAGCACGTCAGCTCTGCCGGAGTCGGCGCGCGGTTGGCGTCGGCATAGCTGGCGTAGACCGTCAGCGCGGGAAGGATCTTGTAGGTCAGCCCGCCGGCCGGGTTGAAGCGGCTGTAGGTGTGATTACCCGTCAATGCGCTGCCCAGCTGGTCGCTCAAATCGATCTGTGCGAGGTTGTAACGACCAGCGACATTGCCCGATAGCTGCGAGGTGAAGTCGAGCGTATCGGTAAAAAACGCGCCGTAATAAGCATCGGAAATGGCGACCCGCACCGGGGCGATCGAACCGTCGGCCTGATCTATCGTCGTCCCGGGGCCGGCGAAGACACGGTCGGACAATGATAATCCGCCGATTTGACTGCTTGCGCCGAACAGGGTCTGCGCGCCGTCGAAGCTGAAGCCGGCGATCAGCTGGTTGGGGCGATCAAGTACCTCATTGCGGTTAGTTACCTGAATCGAGGCGCCATAGCCGTTCGTGTTCGTCGACTGCTGGTCAAGGTCCGAATACGGACCACCATTTAGAAAATCCGGGATCGGCTGGCCATTGATCCCGGTCCCAATAACACCGGGGGATTCGCAAAGAAGCCCAGAACCGTCATTGCAGGGCGAGAGATTGGGAACGTTGCCGTTGTAGACCTTTTGCAGGAAATAAGTGTAGTACGCGAGTCCTTGCAGCGAAGTAGTGTCGCTGACGTCATAGGATCCCGTAAGGTTCACGTGCGCGTATTTGTTGGTGATCAGGTTTGGCGCGGTGAATTGTGCGCTCGGATCAACCCCCAGCAGCTCCACCGGGGAGGTTCCTGGTCCGTTGAGCCGGGTCTGCGCGGCCGTAACATTGATATGGACTTCCCCGCCATAACCGCGCCAGCCGAGATCGCCATAAAAATTACCGAGATTGGAGGATTGCAGATCGCGCCAGCCGCCCTCGTGCAGTCCGGTCGCTGCGACATATGCGGCCACATTGTCGCTCTGAACGCCGTATTGTAAGTTCCCCTGATAGTGCGCGAACGAGCCCCCAAGCAGGTCGAGCTCACCGCCCCGGTAGGTGAACCCGTTCTTCATTCTCACCGATAAGGCGCCGCCGAGTGCGTTGAGACCGAACACGGGGTTGGAGCCGACCAGATCCATTCGGTCGATCGCCAGGTCTGGAATCAAGTCCCAATTGACCGTGTCGCCGAACGGCTGATTGAACCGCGCGCCATTGATATAGACTGCGAGACCCTGCGGGTTACCCTGCAATGGCGAGGCCAGAAACCCATGGTAGAGCAAGTTCGGCTGAAACGGATTGCCCGCTGCGGCATCAAGGGTAACACCGGGGACGTTCTCGTTCAGCGCCCGCAACGCCTGTGGATAGCCGTTGCGGCTGATGTCCTGGTCGGTCAGCACGTGGGTTTCAGCCGGCACCTTGTTACGGTCGACACCCGATCCGAGCAAGGGCGTAGCGCCAACCACCTCGACCGGGGGCAGGGTCAGCTCCGTTGCAGCCGGGCCGGTGGCCTCGTCTTCTGCAGCTGCTAGGACACTCGACAGCGCCAGCACCATCGCCGCTCCAGGTAAGATCCGCCCGATGCCAGCCATCTTCGGTCCCGGCAACACTCTTAGCGAGCCATTAAGACCGAGAACGGGCCGAGACGCTTTCCCGATTTTCCCGAGAAATATTCCCGCTCCACACGGGAAACATCCTCGGGAAGCCGGTATGAAGGGCGGCCCCGTCGTGGCATGCTGGGCAAGTTGGACTTTTCGACGGGTTCCGATGTCGCTGCGTTTTCGCCTGATCGGCCTAGTCTGCCTCGCGCTCCTAGTCAGCCTGGCTCTGGGCGCTGCGACCGCATGGGTCAATGCCTCGCGCTCGGTGCGAACCGAGATGCGCTCTGCCTTGTTGGTCGGCCGACAAACAATCGAGAGCGGGATCGAACGGCTGCAGCAGGCTCCCGACCCGTCGCGCGGTTTGGACGAGCTGGTAGCGTCCTTCAAAGGCAACCGGCATCTACGCGTCCGGTTCGCCGGCCAAGCCGAGGCCGTCGCGGTGCCGGCTGCCGAAAGCCCACTGTTCGGCGCGGTGCCGAACTGGTTCGTGCGCGTCATCGGGGTCGTGCCGGCCATGGATCGCGTTCAAATCGGTATCGACGGGCGGGACGTCGGGACGATCGCCCTCGAGACTGACCCACACAACGAGATCCTCGAAGTTTGGAACGAATTTACCGACAGCCTGGTCACGCCGGCCGTGTTCTCCAGCCTGACGATCCTGCTGATCTATCTCTTCATTGGCCGGGCGTTGCAGCCGCTGGAGGCTTTAGCCGAAGCGCTGGAGCAGGTCGGCGGCGGCCTCTACCGGACGCGGATCGCCGGCAGGCTGGCGCCAGAGTTGGCGCGCCTGCGCGACAGCTTCAATCGGATGGCGGCTCGGCTCGCCGCTGCAGACGCGGAAAATCGGCGGCTGAACGAGCAATTGCTCACCTTGCAGGAACAGGAACGCAGCGAACTCGCCCGAGATCTGCACGACGAAGTGAGCCCCTTTCTGTTCGCCATCAACATCGACGCAGCATCCGCTTCGCGCATGCTGAAGGAGGGGCGCACAGCCGAAGCGCGAGATCATGTGCAGTCGATCGCCGACGCCGTTCGTCCCATGCAACGGCAGGTGCGGAGCATGCTCAGCCGGTTGCGCCCCGTCGGACTTGACGAATTCGGGCTGCGCGAGGCGATAGAGAACATGATCGCGTTCTGGCGGCGGCGGCGGCCCGAGATCCAATATCATCTCGGCATCTCGGCGGGATGCGCGGGTCTTGGTGAGCTGACGAGCAGAACAATCTGCCGCATCGTTCAGGAATCCCTCAGCAATGCCGTACGTCATGCCCGCCCTACGCTGATTACTATATCGGTCGATCATCTGGGCAAGGCAGTCCGGGTGCAAATTACCGATGACGGTCGGGGGATCAGCGAGCCAAGCCAACCGGGCTTCGGCTTGGTCGGGATCGGCGAGCGGGTCAGGGCTATCGGTGGCCGTTTGAGCATATCGAACAGACCGGGCGAAGGCTTCGCCGTGGCAGCGGTGCTTCCGAGCTCGCCCCTGCAAGAGTCAGCCAATACCTCGGTACAGGAGGTGGAGCTGTGAGAATTCTGATCGTAGACGATCACCCGATTGTCCGCGCCGGTGTCAGGCGATTGCTGGCTGCAGAACCAGAGATGGAAGTTTGCGAGGCGACCAATGGACGGGAAGCGCTGACAGTCTTTAAAGAGCTAAGACCCGCTGTGGTCATTTTGGACCTCAACCTGCCCGGCATTGGCGGTCTGGAAGTGCTCGCCCGCCTCAAGGGTGTGGATCCGGGCGCGCGAGTCCTGGTTCTGAGCATGCATGACGACGAGACCCACGTCATCCGCGCGCTGCGCGCGGGCGCAGCTGGTTATGTGACCAAGAACGCGCCGCCGAAGGAGCTTCTCGAAGCGATCGGGCGGGTCGCTCGAGGTCACACTTACATCGAACGCGAGATCGCCGAGGGGCTGGTATTCGCGAGCATCCGAGCGACTTCAAATCCACTCAAAGATCTGTCCTCCCGCGATCTCGAAATCCTGCGCCAGCTGGCCGAAGGCCGCACCTTGTCGCAAATCGCCGACACGGTGGGGATCGGCTACAAGACGGCGGCAAACAATTGCAGCCGGATCAAGGCGAGGCTCGGAGCGGCGAGTACCGCCGAGCTAATCCGCATCGCGATCCGCTGCGGCCTCGTCGATCGTGATGCGCGCTCATTGAAACAACCCTCTCGTGAACTCGGACAGGCAACCTAGCAGGGTGCGGAAAAACTCAGTGACTGGAGAGCAGAATGTAGAGCCGTTATGGCTGACTCTCTCATAAGTTGTCCAAGACGGGCTCGGTCCGCAGACCGTTGCGTCGATTTTGTTGGTACTG
>Ga0187846_10000118_pt1 | contig 46575 bp, 39 predicted proteins | sample TC_taG_FD_161473 | JGI IMG/M metagenome (GOLD analysis project Ga0187846, IMG submission 161473) | Biofilm microbial communities from the roof of an iron ore cave, State of Minas Gerais, Brazil - TC_06 Biofilm (v2) | ecosystem: Environmental > Terrestrial > Deep subsurface > Cave > Wall biofilm... | reverse complement strand
TCTTGAGCCAGGGAACGTGCGCGTAACTGAACATCGCCACGCGGTCAGGCGCGAGCGTCAGCACCTGGTCGATCGTGACTCGAAAAGTGTCGGCGGTCTGGTACGGCAGGCCGTAAATCAAATCGACGTTCAGGCTTGCGAAGCCCAGCTCGCGCGCGGCCAGAATCAGATCGCGCGTTAGCTCGTACGGCTGCACGCGGTGAATCGTCTCCTGCACTTTGCGCTGAAAGTCCTGGACGCCCATGCTCAGGCGGTTGAAGCCGAGGCGACGCAGCGTCTCCAGATGCTCGCGGTGGGTCACTCGCGGATCGACTTCGATCCCGACTTCAGCGTCGGGGGCGAACGGAAAACGCTCGCGTGCGCATCCGAAGAGATCTTCCATTTGGGCGGGCGTGAGATAAGTCGGCGTTCCGCCACCCCAGTGGAACTGGATCACCTTGCGGCTCCTCGAAACAAACCCGCCGACGTGGTTGATCTCACGCTTCAGGGCGTCGAGGTAAGGAATCGCGGCGCTCTTGTCCTTCTGAATCGAGACGTTGCAAGCGCAGAACAGACACAGGCTCTCACAGAACGGGATATGCATGTACAGCGACACCGGCGTGCCCTTCTGGTCCGCCTGCACGTAGAACTTCTCGAGATCGTCCGGGCCGACATCTTCTTTCCACACCGGCGCGGTCGGATAGCTGGTGTAGCGCGGCCCGGGGCGGTTGTACTTTTCCAGCGCCGCGTCCGAGATATCGCCGATGGTGAGCCCCTCAACCGGTTTCGCCGTTGCGTCTGCCATCGTTACTCCGCGGGGGCGACGTTGGCACGAGCCGCAAGGGAGGCCGTCTGCCCCGCCTCCACGAACGCCCGCGCGCTTGCCACAGGCGTTCCGGGCAAAATCCCGTGACCAAGATTCAAGATGTGCCCGAGGCCGTCCGTCTTCTCGACCGCCGTGCGGACGGCCTGGCGGATGGCCGGCTCAGGTCCCAACAGAACTTGTGGGTCCACGTTTCCCTGCAACGCCGCGCGCCGTCCCAGTTTTTTTCGCGCCCCGGCAAGATCCGTACTCGAGTCGATGCTGAGCACATCAGCGCCAGTTTGCGCGAGGCCTTCCAAGAGATGCGCCGATCCCTTGGCATACAGGATTCTCGGCACGCTCGATCGCGCCAGAGAGCCGATTACCTTTTGCGTAGCGGGCAACTCGAACTCTCGATACTCGCTCTCGCTCAATTCGCCTGCCCACGTGTCGAAAAGCTGCACCAACGAGGCTCCTGCCTGGATTTGCGCTTCCAGGTAGGGCGCGGTCGCAGTCGCGATTCGATCCAGAAGAGCGCGGAGAAGCGCCGGCTCGGCGTTCATCATCTTCTTGGCCCGGGGAATGTCGCCGCGCGTTGGCCCCTCGATCATGTAGCACGCCAGCGTCCACGGCGCGGCGGCGAAGCCGATCACCGGGACATTCGGCCCAACCTCCCGGCAGATCGCGCGGATAGCGTCGCCCACGAACCTCGTTTCTCGCTCGGGGTCGAAATCGCGCAGACCCTGGACCGCCGCAGCATCCCGCACCGGATTCGAAAGCACGGGCCCGGTGTCTGGCACCTCGAGCGGCAACCCCATAGCCTCCGCGACGATGAGGATGTCCGAAAATACGATGATCGCATCCACTCCCAGCACGCGGAAAGGCTGAATCGATACCTCTGCCGCGAGTTCCGGCGCCTTGCAAATCTCGAGAAAAGAATGCCTTGCCCTGACCGCCTGATACTCGGGCAAGTACCGCCCCGCTTGGCGCATGATCCAGACAGGGATGCGCTCGACGTGCTTGAAGCAGCAAGCGCGGAGGAACAGTTCTTTTCTGTTTTCAGTCATCTCGATCGATTTCGCACTCATGATAGCAGAAGCCCGAAACCGCGCCCAGCGGCCGGGGTACAGGCGAAAGTACAGGCAAAATCAAGCTTTGTGCCCTGCGGACTTTCGCAGCAGCTGCAAGCGTTGCGAAGACGCCCCGTTCTTCATTCGGCGTATAATTCCTGTTCGAGACGGGGGACCCTCGCCCTGATGGCGGCACACCTGACCTACCTGAACCTGGCGCTCTACGCCAGCAGTTTTCTCTGCTACACGCGTATGTTTTATGCGCCGCACCCGTGGGTCGGGCGCTTGGCCACGCTGCTGCTGGGCAGCGGAATCGTGGCGCACTACTTCGCTTTGCTCGAACGCTCCCGGTGGAGTCACACCGTGCCGTACGACGACCTGTACGGCTCAATGTCCCTGTTTGCCTGGCTGCTGGGCCTTACCTACCTCGGTCTGGAACTGCTCCATCGCCAGCGGTCGGTCGGCGCGTTTGTGACGCTTCTGCTGGTAGCGTGGCTCGGCCTGCTGCCGTATGCGGTTCCGGCCTCCGTCCCAGCGCCGCCTCCCGCGCGTGGTCCGCTCTTCGCCTTTCATGTGACCCTGAACACTTGGGCCTACGCCGCATTCGCTCTGTCGTTTGTGTTGAGCGCGATCTACATCGCGCAGGACCGCCTCCTGCGTTCGCGGCGCGCCGGAACTGCGTTCTGGAGCTTCCCGGCGCTGGAGGTGCTCGATCGCATGAGCCGTAGCAGCGTCTATGTCGGTCTGGCTGCCCTCGGTATGGGAGTGGTGATGGGCCTGATCTGGCAACATCGGCTGCGCGGCACTTATTCCTGGAGCGATCCCAAAGTGATCGTCACGCTCGCGATTATCGCCGCCTATGCGGCCTACCTGCGATTGTCGCGCAGCGCTGCGTGGCGAGGCTCGCGCGCCGCGGTGCTGTGCGTGTGCAATTTTGTCGTGGTGCTGTTCAGCTACACGTTCGTGAATCTCTACTTGACGCGGTTCCACCGCTTCTTCTGATGGCGACAACATCCAACTCCGAGCGAATCAGTGCGCCTCGTGTGCAGATCGCGGTTATCGGCTGCAACCATCGCACCGCTCCCCTTGAGCTGCGCGAGCGCGTGGCGTTTTCGCCGCAGCAGGCGTTGCAGGCTGCCGACGCCTTGCGCCACCGAGGAATTCTCGAAGAAGCCGTCATTCTTTCGACCTGCAATCGCAGTGAGCTGTACGGCGTCCCCGGAGAAACAGGCGTGGATACGGGAGCAGCGATGGAGGAATTCTTCACTTCGTTCCATGGGGTTTCTGCCGCCGACCTCAACGGCCGAATGTATCGCTGGGCGGGTGCCGACGCAGTGCGCCATCTCTTCAAGGTCGCCGCGGGCCTCGACTCCATGATGCTCGGCGAAGCGGAGATTCTAGGCCAGGTACGAACGGCGTACACCCAGGCGCTGGATCACGGCGCGACAGGCCCGGTGCTGAACCGCGCTTTTCAGGGGGCTATCGAAGTAGGTAAACGCGTGCGCGCCGAAACCGAAGTGGGCGCGCGGCCGATGTCCGTGGCTTTGGCCGGAGTCAAACTGGCCGAGCGGGTTTTCGGGAATCTGAGGGGCCATTCCGCCCTGGTTGTTGGAGCCGGCGAGGTTGCCGAGCAGGTTGTCGAACATCTCCGTCATCGTGGCATCGGCAGCGTGCAAGTGGTGAATCGTTCGTATGAACGCGGCGCCGAACTCGCGCGGCGCATGGGCGGCGAGGCGGTTCCGTGGGACAACCTGGAAGCCGTTCTCGACGCTCCCGATGTTCTGGTGGCTTCCGTCGGTGGAACGGGCGCGGTGCTAACGCGCGCGATGCTCGAGCGCTCGATGGCGGGTCGCAGCGGACGCCCGATTTTCCTTATTGATCTGGGAGTGCCGCGCAACGTGGACCCGGACGCGAGCGCTCTCTACAATCTCTACCTCTACAACATCGACGACCTCGGTGAGATTGTGGAGCAGAACAGGAAGGCGCGCGAGGCGGAGATTCCGCGCGCCGAAGCGATCATCGACGAACAGCTCTCGAAATTCGAGTCCTGGCGCGCCGCGCTGGAAGCGGGCTCGATCGTCGATGACCTGCGCGACCGCTTCCGCGAGCACCGCGAATCGCTGATTCGCGAGAAGTTTGCCGCGATGCCGGACGTTTCGCCCGCCGAACGCGAGCGCATCGCGCACATCACCGAAGAGTTGATCGAGCGCGTCCTCGAGCAACCAACGAAGCAAATCCGCCGCGGCGGCGCGATGCGCGGCCGGCTGGGGGCGGTGGACGCCTTGCGCCATCTCTTTGGCCTGGACGAGGAGAAAGATTGAAGTCTCTGCGGATCGCTACGCGAGGAAGCGCGCTCGCCGTGTGGCAGGCGAATCGCGTGCGTGACGCGCTGGAAAAGTCCTGCGGCGCAGCCTGCGAAATCGTGGTCGTGAAGACGTCGGGCGACCATCTCGCCGATGCCTCGCTCGAGCAGATGGGCCTTCAAGGCGTATTCACAAAAGAACTGGAAGAAGCGCTTTTCTCCGGCCGCGCCGACATCGCCGTCCACAGCATGAAGGATGTTCCGACCGAGTTCTCCAATGTCTGCCGCATCCTTCCCGTTTTTTGCCGCGACGATCCGCGCGACGCGCTGATTTCGCGAAACGGCGAGACCTTGCGCAACCTGCCGCGCGGCGCCCGCATCGCCACAAGCAGTCTTCGGCGGGGCTCCCAACTGCGCGCGTTTCGCCGCGATTTCGAGATCGTCGAGATGCGCGGCAATGTGGACACGCGAATTCGCAAGCTCGAGGGCGGCGCATGCGACGCCATCGTGCTCGCAAAAGCCGGCCTGGATCGCCTTGGCCTCTCCACGCGCGTTACCGAACTGCTTGCACCGGAAATCATGCTCCCGGCCGTCGGGCAGGGCGTTCTTTGCGTCGAATTCATGGAGGCGTGCGGCGATCATTTCATATTTCTCGATCGGCTGGCGGACCACGACACCATGCTCGCGGTCCGCGCCGAGCGCGCCCTTCTCGCGAAGCTGCAAGGCGGGTGCCGCGTGCCGCTGGGTGCCTGGGCCCGGTTCAAGGACGGCAAGCTCACTCTCGACGCTTGCGTTCTGGCGGCGGACGGCTCGGAATCCGTGCGCCGTCGCGGAGCGGATGCGTGCGAGTCAGCGGCCGAGGCGCAAAGCCTGGGAGAGCGCGTGGCTGGGCAGCTCCTCGATGCCGGCGCGGATCGTTTGCTTCGGCTCGTGGGGAGGCCGGTGTGAAAGTCGCGGCTGACCCGCTGGCGGGAAAGCGCATCGTGCTCACGCGCACGCCCGAGCAGGCCGGCATTTTGCTCCGTGCATTGCAGGGCAGCGGCGCGAGCGTGATCACCTTGCCGCTTGTCGAATTTCGGGATCCGGAGGACTGGTCGCCGCTCGACGCTGCGTTGTCTCGCATCCAATCTTTCGACTGGGTCGTCTTTACCAGCCAGAACGCCGTAGCGTTTCTTTGCAAGCGCCTGCGGCAACAAGGCCTCGATGCCGCGAGCCTTCCCTTGCCGCGGCCGCGCGTTGCCGCGATTGGCGTGGCCACCGGCGAGGCGGTCTCCCGAGAGGGCTTGGGCGGCGATATTCGTGTGACGAACGCTCGCTCCAGCAAGGAATTCGTGTCGCAGATCCAAGAAGAGGTGCGCGGCAGGAGAGTTCTCCTGCCGCAGAGCGACATCGCGAAGGAGCACGTCGCGGAGGCGCTGCGAGAAGGCGGCGCGGACGTGACCACCGTCATCGCATATAGAACGTGCATGCCGGATTCGCTGGAGGGCGCGGCCTGGGAGCAAGTCCGGAGGGACGGCGCGGACGCTTTCGTCTTTGCCAGTCCTTCCGCCTTCGACAACTTTGTGAAGACGATAGGGCCAGAGCAACTTTGTGTTCTCGCCAGCCGCTCGGCCTTTGCCGCCATCGGCCCGACTACTGCCGAGGCCATCCGCCGAGCAGGCGTTCCGGTGAGAATTGAAGCAGCAACTCCGAGTCCGAGGGATATGATAGAGGCGTTGCGCAAGTATTTCGGAGCGCTCGCGTCCGGAGCTACGACATCATGACATTCCCGACCCATCGCCCGCGCCGCCTGCGCCGCACCGAAGCATTGCGGTCCATGGTGCGCGAGACACAGCTTACGGCGCGCGGCCTGGTGTACCCGATGTTTGCCTGCCCGGGAACGAAGGTGCGTAAAGAAGTCAGCTCCATGCCGGGCATCTATCAGCAGTCGGTGGACCAGATCGCCGAGGAATGCCGCGAAGTTGCCGGTCTCGGAATTCCGGCGGTAATCCTGTTCGGCCTCCCGGAGCACAAAGACGAAACGGGCTCGGAAGCTTCTGACGCGCACGGCGCCGTGCAGCGCTCGATCGAAGCGATCCGCAAGGCGAAGCTTGATCTTCTGGTGATTACCGACGTGTGCTTGTGCGAATACACGAGCCATGGTCATTGCGGCGTAGTGAAAGACGGCGAAATCGAGAACGATCCGAGCCTCGTGCGCCTGGCGGACGCCGCGCTTTCTCACGCGCGCGCCGGCGCCGACATCGTGGCGCCGTCCGACATGATGGACGGCCGCGTGGGCGCGATTCGGCAGAAGCTCGACGCGGCCGGATTCGCGAGCGTGGCCATCCTGGCCTACGCCGCGAAATACTGCTCCGCGTTCTACGGTCCGTTCCGCGAAGCGGCGCAATCGGCGCCGCAATTCGGCGACCGCCGCAGCTACCAGATGGACCCGGCCAACGCGCGCGAAGCGGTTCGCGAAGTCGCTCTCGATATCGAAGAGGGCGCGGACATCATCATGGTAAAACCGGCGCTGCCGTATCTCGACGTGATCCAGCGCGTGCGCGATCGCTTCGACGTCCCCGTAGCGGCATACAACGTGAGCGGCGAATTCGCCATGGTCAAGGCCGCCGCACGCAACGGGTGGATCGACGAAAAGCGCGTCGTGCTGGAAATCGCCATGGCGATTCAGCGCGCCGGCGCGCAAATCCTGCTGACGTACCACGCCAAGGATCTCGCCCGCTGGCTGAAGGCCTGCTGACCGATGGCGTCCGATCCGCGTCCGCGGTCCACGGAAATCTTCGAACGCGGCAAGACAACGCTGGTGGGCGGCGTGAACAGCCCGGTGCGGTCGTTTCGCTCCGTCGGCGGCACACCGCTCGTGGTGGACCACGCCGCGGGCGCGCGCCTCTACGATGTGGACGGGCGCGAATACCTCGACTACGTCTGTTCCTGGGGCGCCTTGATTCTGGGCCACGCGCACCCCGATGTGGTCGCTGGGGTCTTCGAGCAGGCGCGCCGGGGCACGAGCTACGGCATGACCTCGCCGCTCGAAATCGAGCTGGGCGAGAGAATCATTCGCGCGCTGCCTTCCATCGAGCGCATCCGCTTCGTCAGTTCGGGCACGGAAGCGACGATGAGCGCGGTCCGCGCGGCGCGCGCGTTTACCAAGCGCGACTTGATCCTCAAATTCGAGGGCTGCTACCACGGCCACTCCGACAGTTTCCTTGTGGAAGCCGGCTCGGGTCTCGCCACGCTGGGGATCTCTGCAAGCCCCGGCGTGCCGGAAGCGCTGGCACGCCTGACGCTGAACGCACCGTACAACGACCTCGACGCGGTCGAGGAAATCTTCGCGAAGCACAAGGGAAAGATCGCGGCGGTGATCGTCGAGCCGGTCGCCGCGAACATGGGCGTCGCTGCGCCGCTGGCGATGTTTCTCGAAGGGCTGCGCCAGCTGACCGAGCGCGACGGCGGTCTTTTGATTTTCGACGAAGTGATTACCGGCTTCCGCATCGCGCATGGCGGCGCGCAGGGACGCTTTGGCATCAAGCCGGACCTGACGACGCTCGGGAAGATTATCGGCGGCGGACTGCCGGTGGCAGCCTACGGCGGCCGGCGCGAGGTGATGGAAATGGTCGCGCCGCTCGGCCCGGTCTATCAGGCCGGGACGCTGTCGGGGAATCCGCTGGCGATGGCTGCGGGCCTTGCGACGCTGCCTCATCTGGAAGGTCCCAATTTCTACGACGACCTCGGCCAGAAGTCGGCGCGCCTGGGCGAGGGCCTGCGCGAGGCGCTCCGAGAGGCAGGCGTGGCGGGACATGTCAACGTGGCCGGTTCCCTGCTGACGCTGTTTTTCACCTCCGAGCCAGTGATGGACTACACCGACGCCAAGAAATCCGATACCGCGCGCTTCGCGGCGTTCTTCACGGAGATGCTCAACCGCGGAATTTTCCTGCCTCCTTCGCAATTCGAAGCGCTGTTCGTTTCCGCCGCTCATACCGACGCCGACATCGAGCGCACAATTCAGGCGGCGCGAGAGAGCCTGAAGGCGCTCGGCTCGGCCCAAGCGCAATCGGCCGGCTAAGCCTTCCGGAAGAGACCGGGACCTTTTCCAGGATCGGTCAAATCGCAACACTGGCGTTCGTGTTGCGATTAGAAAAGCGGATGTGCAAGACTCTGGAGGACTTAGCAGACCTTCTAATTCTGGTATGTTGCGATTAGAAACCGACGCGAAGGAGTGGAGGAAGCGGCTGGGAAGGGATTGCCGGAGGCCCTTAGCCGAGGCTCCGGTTGCTTCCGCTCGCGAGGTGACAATCGAGGCGGGAGGCTCTGAGTGCACCGTGTTGCCGAACATTGTGCGTGCGCATTTCTCTCCATGTTTACGCTAGCACGAAGGAGGCGCGGTATCCGCCGCGCGTTTCGAGAAAAAAGGGCAGGTTATAGAACTGTACGGAGGAACAGTACGGAGGAACAAGCTCAAGCGCCATCAATTCTAAGCGGTGGACAGCGGAGATCCGCTTCCGTCGAAAGCCACCTTCGCAAGAACCGCGAAGGATGGGGCACCGCAAATCAATTCTTCGGGGAGATGGAGGCCACTTTCTTGCGGGCGAGTTCGAGGAGCTTGGGGTCGGTGCAGACTTCGTAGTAGGCGCGAGCGCCCTGCGCGCCGATTTTGCCTCCGGCGAGCAACTGGCGGACGAAGCCTTTGCGAATGACGATCGGCTCGAGCGATTCGCCGAGCGGCGCTTCGCCAAAGTAAAGCTGGACGCGCTCTTTCCCCCACGGGAGCGGGAAGTTGCCGCCCATCGGCGCAAGCGATATTTCGCAGCTCAGCTTCTGAAAGCCTTCTTCGTTGAGCTCGATGCCGTTGAGGTTGAAGCGGACCATCAGCTCTTCCCCTTCGTCCTCGACCGCATCTTCCATCAGCGTTTGCACCAAGAACACATTGAACGGCGAAGGATTCTGCTGAAACAGGCGCTTGGCCATTTTCGAGCAGCTCGAAAGGCGGTCGGACAGATTGAGGGCGCGGGAAATCATGATGCGCGAGTCGCCATCCATCCAGAGCGACGGCGCGGAATCCTGGAAGGCGACGCCCACGCCAAGTTCCAGGCGAGGCAGATCGCTCGACTGGGCGCGCGCGTTGTAGGCCTGCGTGACGGCGAGGATTTCGCGCGCCAGGACGCAAGCGCGCGCCACGGCGCGCTGCGTGGCTCGCGTGGATTCGTTTTCGTAGATCGCAAGAATGATGGCGTCGCCTTCGATGAACACCTTCGCGGCGCCGTAGCGCTCGAGCAGGCGTTTGACCGGCTCGTGCAGGTTCATGCTGATATGCGACGCGGGATTGAGCCCGCGCGCCAAGAGGTCCTTGGTAATGCCGGTAGAACCTCGCACGTCGGCTTTGATGACGGCGTGCGAAACGACGGGGTCCTCGGCGGGACGCCCCTCTTCGGGATGCAGGAATTCGTACAGACTCTTGTTGACGCGCGAGAGTTCGCGGGAGTGCTCGGAGCGAACCAGGTGGATTCGCTCCATCCAGGCTGCCACTTGCTGGTAATTGCGGCGGTCGCGGCGCAAACGCATCAGGTCTTCGGCAAATTGCAGGCCGGTCGCGAGCACTTCTTCATGCGTGCGCCGGCGAATGGCGCGGGAAGCGTCTTCCAGGCGCTTCACGGAGATTTTTCGCGCCGGAAACTGTTCGAGGATCGCCGCCACGCGCTTGGCCTCATCGCGGCTGACAATCGCCTTCTTCAGTTGCTGCAAGTGGATCGGCGGGCAGTAATCGGCATGAATCTGGCGCAGCTCATACCCGGCGAGGACGTGAAAAAGCAGGTCGCGCTCCTCGAAGCGGTGGACCCATTCCTCCAAGAGCTGGGCCCTGGTTTCCGGCGGGGGTTCCCCTCCTCCGGCCGGGTATTGCGGATCGAAAAGACGGCGGGCGTTTTCGGGCTGATTCAGATAAGTGCCCAGCCGGTTGTGGTTTTCCTCGGTGAGGAAGGCCAAGCGCTGCTTGGCCGCTTCAATCTGCGGAGCGAGTTCCTCCAGATTTGTCTCCACCGAAACTGACTTTCGCCGGAGGTCGGTCAGTTCGCTTTCCGCCGCGGCCGAGGCTCCGGACTTCCGTTTGAACAAGCGGAAGAGATCGTCGCCCTCGCCGGCGCGGCCGGCCAGTTCGGTTTGCTCTTCCTCGAGGCGCTCGAGCTCGGAACGAAGAAGGCGCGCCTGTTCAAGCAGGCGCTCATAGGCCTTCCGCGCCTTGGCTAGCTCGCCTCCGTCATCGTCGGAAGGCACCGAGTCGCGAAGCAAGTCGAGCAACAGGGCGTCGAAAGTCTCGAAGCGATCGGGGTCATTGATGAAGTTACCCAGGAGAACGTAGTGTTCCAGAAGCAGGTGCTCGTCGTTTCCGCCTTCGACAAAGAGAAAGCGGTTGTGGAGCAGCTCGTAGGTTTCGTGGAAGTCGTCGCCAAAAAGGGCGCGGCGCGACTTCGCCAGGGCGCCCTCTTCGACCTCGCGCCAGATGCGGCAAAGCATCTCGCCTACGGGGCGAATGATGTTCTTGCGGTCCGCCTGAATTTCGGCGATCTTGGAGCGCATCACGTGGGCCTGCTCGCTGTGCTCGAACAGTTCTCCGCGTCCGCGAACCCAGTCCTTGCACTCGACCAGGATGCTCGAGAACTGATTGCCGATCTCGCCGGTGAGAAACTTCAGCAGGGCAAGGCGATGCAGCAAATCAGTCTCAATGGACTGGTGAAACTTGGCGCGCGTCAGCGATTCCTGCAGGATTTCCGTGAGTAGCTTGCGAAAGCCCGAAGTGTCCGGCGGCTTGGCCGCCTTGCGGTCCTTGCCGTAGAACAAACGGACGTTCACCGCCTGACGGACGAGATCGAGCAAGTACTGTCGCGAGACCTCCAGGAAACGAGGGCTGAGAAAGACGTCGTAGTGAATGTTGTCAACGCCCACCGACAGATTGGTCAGCCGGATTTCGGCGGAATAGGGCTCTAGCTTCATCCGGGCGGGATGGGCAGCGGACGGCGCGATGCGGGTTTCTGGCATGCTCAGGCCAGCGGACAGGCGAACAATTCAGTTTGGCCTGCACTGAGAGTTCGCGCAATGGAGCGATGCTTAAGCGTTAATGTCGGGTGCGGCGTCTCGCGGATGGGCGCGACCGGCTTGCAGCCGTTATCGGCAAAGAGAAGCTTTCCGGGTAGAATGGCGCCATGCCAAAACTACTGGATGGAAAGACGGCGATCGTCCTGGGGGTGTGGAATAAATGGAGCATCGCGTACGCCATCGCCCAGGCGTTCGTGCGCGAAGACGCGACTTTGCTGCTCACCTACCAGAACGACAGGGCCAAGCCCACGGTGGAAGAGCTGGGGAAGGAGCTGGGCGCGGCGCGGTATTTTCCGTGCGACGTGCAGCAGCAGGCGGATATCGACGGGCTGGCAGCAGCGCTGGCAAGCGAAGGACGCAGACTCGACATCGTGGTTCACAGCCTGGCATTTGCAAATCACGAGGACTTGAACCAGCCGTTCGTGAATACCTCGCGCGCGGGGTTTCAACTGGCGCTGGACGTGAGCGCGTACTCGCTTGTGGCGGTGTCGAAGGCGCTCCAGCCACTGATGACCGATGGCGGCGCCATCGTGACGCTGACCTACTTGGGGTCAACGCGCGTGGTGACCAACTACAACATCATGGGCATCGCCAAAGCAGCGCTCGAAGCGGAAGTGAAGTACCTGGCCAGCGAGCTGGGCGCGCATAAGATTCGCGTCAATGCGATTTCCGCGGGGCCCATCAAGACGATTTCAGCGCGCGGGATCAAGGATTTCTCGAAGGTGCTCGATTTTGTGGCGCAGCACGCGCCGCTGCGGCGCAATACGGATCCTGCGGAAGTGGCGGACACGGCGGTATTCCTGGCGAGCGACCTCGGCCGCGGAATTACCGGCAATGTGGTGTTCGTGGATGCCGGATTCCACATCATGGGACTCGATCCCCCGAAGTAGAAGCGGACGAATCCAGAGGACTCACCGTTTGTGATGCATAGCCCCATCGCTTCCAGCCTTGGACAGCTACTGCGGGCCACGTCTTGCGTGGTGATCGCCTCCGCGCTATCGGTAATTTGCGCGGCTTCGCGAGGCTCCGAGCAGAAAACCAAAGAGGGAGCGCTCCACTGGACGCCACCGAATGTGGACGCTCCTATCGAGTCGCTGGCCTCGACTCCGCCCTGCGAGCTTCCCGTGGTTCTCGAGCGCGCAACCGGCCGCGCAAAGGAACTTATCGACAACTTACAGAACTTCACCGCGCGTGAAACAATCCAGGTACTTTCGCTCGACAGCATGGGGGCTCCGGATTCCTCCGAGAGCGCCCGCTACGAGTACGCCGTAAACTTCGACGAAAACGGGGGAGACTTATCCGTGAAGGAGAGCCGCGCGCCGGCCAGCAAATCGGACGGCCTCACGGGCGGCGTCCCGGATGTGGGCCTATCGGCACTGGCGGTCATTTTCCATCCAGCTTACCGGGACGACTATGACATGAAGTGCGAGGGCATGGCCACGTGGGAGGGCCATCCGACCTGGGTTCTGCATTTTCAACAGAAGAAAGCACAGCGCGCGCGGACGCTGACGCTGCGAACGCAGAGCGCGTCGTACCCCGCGAAGCTAAAAGGGCGCGCCTGGATTGCGGCGGACTCCTATCAGATCCAGCACCTCGAAGTGAATTTGATCGACGCGATTCCCATGCTGAGCCTGCGGAGCGATGCTATCGCACTCGACTACGCCCCCGTGCAGTTCACCTCGCGCGGCATTCAGCTCTGGTTACCGCGGGAGGCCCGGACATTTGCGGACTACGAGAAAACGCGGTACATCGTGAGGCACTCGTTTACCAATTTCCTCCTCAGTTCTGTGGACATCCAGCAGTTAATCGGGGCCCCACCCAAACCGTAGTCCGCGACGTTCAATCGGCAGTTGCTTCGGCGGGAGCGTCAGCAGCCGCAAGGGAGATGCGGCGGGCGCCTTCGGACACGTGCTCGAGGCGAATGAGCACGACGGGCCAATCCGGGCGCAGCGCAAGCTTTTCCGGCCACTCGACGATCACAATCGCCTGCTCGGAGAAGGCATCTTCGAGGCCAAGGGTCTCCAGATCGCGCACGCCATCGATGCGGTAGAGGTCCACGTGATAGACGCGCGCACGGCCATCGTATTTGTGAACCAGGGTGAAGGTTGGGCTGGTGACTTCTTCCTCGGCTGCCGCTCCGACGCCACTTGCGATTCCCTTCGTAAGCGTCGTCTTGCCCGCGCCGAGCTCGCCGGAAAGCAGCACCAACACGGGAGCCCTGAGCTCCGCCCCGATGGCCCGCCCGCACGCGATGGTCTCCTCGGACGAGCCGGTGACGCACACCTGGCTAACCACGGTCAAACTCGCCAAAGAAACACTGGTAGGCGCGCGGGATAGCGTGAATCAGGTCGGAAGCCACCAGAGGCGCCTGGCCGCTTTCGGCATAGGCGATGTCGCCCGCCAGACCGTGAAGATAGACGCCGAATGCCAGGAGCTTTGGCCACGCCTCGGCGCCGTATTGTGCGGTCAAGCCGGCGAGCATCCCGGTGAGAACGTCGCCCGTGCCGCCGGTTCCCATGCCAGGATTGCCGGTGGAATTGACGTACACCGCTCCGTCGGGCGACGCGATAACTGTGTGATGGCCCTTCAGGATGACGTAGGCGTTCCAATCGGCGGCGGCCTTTCGGGCCACGTCGAGCCGTCGGGCTTGCACATCTGCCGCAGCGCAACTGAGAAGGTGCGCCATTTCACCGGGGTGCGGCGTGATGGCCAGCATGCCGCGCGAGTCCTTCAGTTCGTGCGCACGGCCAACGAAAGCGTTGAGGCCGTCGGCGTCGAGAACGACGGGAAGCGGCCGCCGGGCCACGACGGTGCGTACGAAGTGCTGCGTGTCGGCGTGCGCGCCAAGCCCAGGGCCGATGGCGACGACGCGCTTCCCTTTCGCGAGAGCATCGAAGTAGTTGTTTTCGATAGCGCGCAGGGAAATACCGCCGGTTTCCGTGGCCGCGAGCGGTTCGGTCATGATTTCGGGAGTGTGACTGGCGACGATGGGTAGAACCGGCGCAGGGGTGGCGCATGTAACCAAGCCGGCGCCAACGCGCAACGCCGCCCACGAGGCAAGTACAGCCGCGCCGCTTTTCCCCACGGAGCCGGCAACGATCAGCGCGTGCCCGTAGTCGCCTTTGTGCCCTTCCGGCTGGCGCGGGCCAGCGAAGGCCTCCAGCTCGCCAGGCTCAACCCAGCGCGTTTGGCCATTCCCCATTTCCTCGAGGAGCTCCCGCGGCGAGCCAATTTCTCGCACGACGAGGCGCCCGACGGCCTTGCTAGCGCTGCCGAGGAGCATTCCGATTTTGGGGGCGGTGAACGTGACCGTGTAGTCCGCGGCAACGACGGGGCCTTCGAGCAAGCCCGTATCGGCCGGGAGACCGGAGGGAATGTCCACGGCAACCACTGCAGCGCGGCCCTTGGGGTTCGGCGCGAGACCGTTCACGTCGTCGATCACTTCCCGGAGAAGTCCTTCCACGGGGCCGCGCACACCCGTCCCCAAAAGCGCATCGACCACGATGTCCGCCGACGCGAGAATCGATTTCGCGGCTTGCCACTCGGCGGAGTTGAGCACGGGGCGAAGCTCGCCGGCAACGTCCCGCCATCTCTTCCGGTTGACGGCGGCATCGCCCTGGGCGTCGCCCGCCCCGGCGAACGGAATGACGACAGACTTCGCGCCCATCGCGAGCAGATGACGCGCTACGACAAACCCGTCGCCGCCATTGTTTCCCTTGCCGCACAGGACGACGATGCGCCGGCGCTCGAGATGCGGGAACCGCTCGCGAATGAACTCCGCGACGCTCTTCCCGGCGTTCTCCATGAGCGTGAGGCTCGGAACCTGGCAGCGCTCCGTGGTGAGGCGGTCCACTTCCTTCATCTCCGCTGCGGTTAGGACTTTCATGGGCGCAACCGCCAGTATAGTCGAATGTGGAAGCGAGTCATCCGGGGTGAGGGTGCGAGGACGGCGCCCTTTGACATCGCGCAGGTTAACCCATGCGGGCGATGACCACGGTAATGTCGTCCGCTTGGTCTTGCGCGCCCGCCCATTGGTCGGCCGCGGCGATCAGGCTTTCCGCCAGCTTGGCCGGAGGGACCGTCGCCTGGCGCAGCACTTCTTCTCTAAGACGTGCGATGCCGAACTCTTCGCCATAGACGTTCTCCGGCTCGGTCAGGCCGTCGCTGAAGGTTACCAGCAGGCTGCCCGGCTGAACCTGGATCGTTCGCTGGGTGTACTTCGACTCTTCGATCAGGCCCACCACCGTGCCACCGTCGTCGAGCTGCAAGAGGCTGCCGCCGGAAAGAAAGAAAGGGGCGAGGTGACCGGCGTTCGTGTAGGTCAGCGTGCGGGCCTCGGCGTCATAGACGGAGTAGAAGAACGTGGCGTAGCGGTCGTCGGAAGTGTTACGGAGGAGGTGCTCGTTCAAGCGCGCGACCAGCGCGGCCGTGCCCTGACCGTTTATCGAAGCGGTGCTGCGCAGAACAGCCTGGAGACTGGCCATCAGCAGCGCGGCAAAAATTCCTTTTCCGCTGATGTCGGCAAGCGCGATGGCCACGCGGGAAGGCCCCAGCCGGATGAAGTCGTAGTAGTCGCCGCTGACGACGCGGGCCGGACGGCAGACAGCGGCGAGTTGCAACCCGGGCAGCGAGGGCAGAGTTTGCGGGAAAAGCTGCGCCTGGACTTCGCGCGCGATGGAGATTTCGTTTTCCAGGCGCTGCCGCCGCTTCTGCTCTTCGATCAACTCGGCGACCGACGCGGTCATTTCGTTGAACGATTCGCCCAGCGCGCCCAGTTGATCGCGCTTGTGCACGCGGACACGATGGCTGAGGTCGCCGCGGCGCACACTCAGAGTCGCTTGGTAAAGATCGCCGACCGCGCGGGTGATCGTGCGCGTGAGCACCACTCCAGTAACCAAAGCCACGATCTCAATAATGAGGAACACGACTGCCGCAGCCACAAGAGCAATCTCCAGCAGCGGACCCAGCTCCCCAACGGAACTCAAGAGCCGGTGGCTCAGCGCCGAAGGCCTCAGCAGAAAGGAGGCGAACACCGCACCGGGAGCTGCGTTCTGGCCCGGCTCGGCGTGAACCACCTCGAAGGTGGACGCGCCGTTGATGGCGATATCGAGCCAGCTTGCCGGCTGCGCCAAGGGGCGGTGTTTGCTGGATATCTTTTCTCCGGGGGCGTAGAGGCGGTTGTTGAAATCGAAATACGTACCGGCCGCCGGCTTCTGCTCGACCGGCCGGAGAAGAATGAGCTGGATCGGGCCGAGCTCGGAGGAAAGCCCGTCTAGCAGTTCGGAATCGAGCGGGGCGCCGACAAGAATCGAAAACGAGCCTTGCGGAGTTGCGCGAGAGACGGCGGCGGCGACCCAAAGCTGGTTATCCCACTCGGCTAGGCCCTCAAACTTCTCCGCGCCGTGCGCTCTGGGCAGGTTCTGGCCGCGGTTGAGAAAGACCTGCACTTCCAGCCCGCTTCTCCGGGACTCGGCGAGCAGGCGAGTTACCGCCGGACGCGACAGAATCGATTGGTCAGCGAGCGAGCCTCCCACGGCGAGCTCCCGCTCCACGACGCCGGCAACCGCTTCGGCATCCACGGAGACCGCGCGAATGCTCTGCTGCAGGTCATCCTGCAGCAGGTGAGCGCCCAACTGGAGATACAGCCCCGAGGTCGCGACAGCGGCCATCGTCAGCAGCAGTATCACGGGAACGACAGCGATCAGAATGTAGGCGACGATCAGGCGATTGCGCAGGCGCCAGAGCATCTGGTTTCGGAACCACGGCAGCAAGCGAACCACGAAGTAGGCCATGGCGACGAAGCTGAGGAATCCGAGAACGGCCGTGAACGGGATGGGAAACCGGAGAGAGCCAGCGACTCGCGCGACAACGTAGAGGACGAGGACTACAAGAGCGACGCGGTCAAGGAGCGAGGTACGGCGAAGAAAAGCGAAAAAACGGCGTGGAGACAGGCGGTTCATGGTTCTACGAAACCTCAACCGGAGGCCTCTATCGCTGTAAGGTCCAAGGCCGACGCGGCTATCCGGAGCCGTCTGAGATTATTCCACGGAATCCTACCGGATGGATGAGTTCCTGACTTTGCTGTGGTTGCGGCCGTAAAGGATGTACACGAACATGCCGATCACCAGCCAGATGATGAGGCGATACCAGGTCTTTGCCGGCAGACTGGCCATGGCGGCGAGCGAAGTCAGGATTCCCAGGATCGGCACCGCGGGCACCAGCGGAGTCTTGAAGGGACGCGGCAGGTCGGGGCGTTTGCGGCGGAGAATCCAAACGCCGGCGCAAACGATCACGAAGGCCAGGAGCGTTCCGATGTTCACGAGCACGGCGAGGTCGCCAATCGGGATTAACGATGCAAAGAAGGCCACGCACGTGCCCACGACGATCGAAGTGATCCAAGGCGTGCGAAACCGCGGATGGATCGCACCGGCCCATTTGGGCAACAGGCCATCGCGCGACATCGAATAGAACACGCGCGATTGCCCGAGCAACATCACCAGCATCACACTTCCGAGTCCGGCGATCGCTCCGGCCTTCACCAGAAAGCTGCCCCAGCGCACTCCGGTTGCGTCGATGCCGATGGCCACGGGAGCCGCCACGTCCAAGCTGGTGTACGACACGACTGCCGTCAACAGGCCCGACACCAGAATATAGAGCACCGTGCAGATCACCAGGGAGCCGATGATGCCGACGGGCATGTCCTTCTGGGGATTCTTTGCTTCCTGGGCCGCGGTGGACACCGCGTCGAAGCCGATGTAGGCGAAGAAAATGACCGCCGCGCCGCGAGCCACTCCCGACCAGCCGAAGTCGCCGAAGTTGCCCCGATTCGGCGGAATGAACGGATGCCAGTTGGCGGCGGCGACCGAGGGATGGCGCAGGACATACATTCCCGCAATGCCGATGAAAACGAGCACGATGGCCACTTTGACGATGACCACCGCGGAATTGAAATTCGCCGACTCTTTGATTCCGATAACCAGCACCAGGGTGACCGCCGCGATGGCCAGAAACGCCACGATGTTAAAGATCGCCGTGGCGTGCGGCAGGGAGGCGATATCGACACCCGCCCCGGTCATGGAGTTCTTGATCGTATCCACGGCAACCCAGTGGCCTTTGTATTTCACCATGTCGGTTCCCGGTGTGGCGATCCACTGCGGAGAAATGTAAATTCCGAGATCCTCGAGGAAGCTGACGAAATAGCCGCTCCAACCCGACGCCACCGTCGCCGCTCCGAAGGCGTACTCCAGAATCAAGTCCCAGCCGATGATCCAGGCGAAAATCTCGCCGAGCGTGGCGTAGCCGTAGGTGTAGGCCGAGCCCGCGATGGGAATCAGCGACGCAAATTCCGCGTAGCACAATCCCGCGAAAGCGCAGATCACACCGCAAAACATGAAGGAGACGACAATCGCAGGTCCGGCAGCGGTGGCAGCCGCTTGTCCCGTCAGCACGAAGATGCCGGCGCCGATGATCGCGCCAATTCCCAGAGTGATCAGGTTGATCGGACCCAGCGCGCGCTTCAGCGCATGCTCGCCGGTTTCTGCGGCCTCTTGGAGAATGACATTCAGCGGCTTGGTCGCCAGGAGTGGATTGCCCATTCGCGGTTCCTCCAAGCCCGGCCCTGCGCCGGGCGCTAGGCTTTTGATCGGCCTGCCTGCCTCCAAAGCCAATACACGGGAACACCGAGCAAAACGATGAAGAGGCCGGGCCACGTGTATTCCGGCTGATAGCGCAAGAGCTGAATCTCGATGAAGATCGCCATCAGGATGTAGATGGCCGGCAGAACTGGATACCCAAAGGCGCGGTAAGGCCGCTCCATGTCAGGACGCTTCCAACGAAGCAGGAAAAGGCCAGCGAGAGTAAGGATGTAGAAAATCAAGACGGCGAAAATGAGGAAATTCAGCAGTTCGCTGTAGGTCCCCGAAAGGCATAGCAGCGACGCCCAGACACCTTGCAAGGCGAGCGCGACGCCGGGGGCGTGATGCCGATTCACAGTTCCGACCGACTCGAAAAAGAGGCGGTCCTTGGCCATGGCGTAGTAGAGGCGCGCGCCCGAAAGGATCAAGCCGTTGTTGCAGCCGAAGCCGGAAATCAAGATGGCCAGGGCGACGATGACAGCGCCCGCGGAGCCGAAAATCACCTCGGCGACCGCCGTGCCGACGCGCCCATCCGCGGCGAACTCGATTCCCCGCGCGAGGGCGGTGGCGCCGTTGGGATCGCCCGAGATGGGCAGCACGCGAAGATAGCCGACGTTGGCCAGGGTGTAGAGCGCCACCACTACGATGGTGCCGCAAGCCAGCGACACAGGAAGATTGCGGCTCGGATTCTTCACCTCGGCGGCGATGAAGGTGACGTTGTTCCACGCGTCCATGGCAAAGAGCGAGCCCACCATCGCCACCCCAACCAGCGTAATCGTTCCAATCATCCACGTGGAATTGTCGGGGGGATACGCATGAAGGATGGAAAGGCCGGCGTTACGCCAGAAGCCGGTGAAGTTCACGGCGCGGGCCTCGGCGGTAGAAAACGCCAAGCCGAGCAGGCCGAGCGCGGCCAGCGAGCCGATCTTCGTGACCGTGAAAATATTCTGCACGATCGAGCCGACGCGAAGGCCGCGCGTATTGATCCAGGTGATCAACGCGATAGAGATGATGGCCAGAAGATTCTGATGATTCAGGCCGACGTTGTAGGGACCCAGGTTGCCGAACCAGAAATGCCAGGGACCGAAGGTGCCGATTCTCCAAATCCAGTCGGACGCGGTGAACCACGGAATCATTACCGCCGTGAACCTCGCGAAAGCGATGGCCACCGCAGCGATCGTTGCCGTCTGGATGACCAGCAGCATCGACCAACCGTACAAAAAGCCGGACAAAGGCCCGAGCGACTCGCGAAGATAGACGTACTGTCCGCCGGCATGAGGCATGGCAGCAGCCAGCTCGCCGTAACTGAGCCCGCCGATGAGCGTCATCACGCCGGAAACGATCCAGACGGTCAAGAGCAGGCCGGGACTCTTCACTTGATGAACGATGTCTGCGGAAACGATGAAAATGCCCGAGCCGATCATCGAGCCGGCCACGATCATGGTGGAGCTGAACAGGCCGAGGCTCTTTACCAGCTCCGTCTGTTCGCTCGCCGCAACGAAGCCGATGGACTCCGCTCTTTGCGCCATTCGAGTTGACCTTTAACACCGCAAGGATCTGGCGATGGCGAGATATTCGGCCGCGCGCGCCGCAGGATCGGGCGCGGCGACCAGATCCCGAATCACCGCCACCGAATCCGCTCCGGCGCGGAACACCTCCCCGGCGGACTCTACAGTGATGCCCCCTATGGCCACAAGGGGTTTCCTCGTCCGCCCCCTGGCGGCGCGCAAGAAGTCCATACCGACGACGGGGTCGGGATTCTCCTTGGTAGAGGTCGGGAAGACAGGCCCCACGGCTATATAGTCCGCCGAAGTGGCGTCGGCCGCGCGCAATTGCTCCAGATTGTGTGTCGAAACCCCCACCCACAAGGAACGGCCGCAGATTCTCCGCGCTGCTTCAACCGGCAGGTCATCCTGGCCGAGGTGCACGCCACCGGCAGCGGTGATGGCCGCAACGTCCGGGCGATCGTTGACGATGATGCGCACGCCGCCTCGGCCCACTCTCGCGAGCAACTCCCGCGAATCCGCGCAAACCTTGCGGCTGGAGCCGCGCTTGTCGCGGAGCTGCATCAAATGCACGCCGGCTGCGGCCAGCTTTTCGGCGAAGGAAACAACGGGCTCGGGAGTCAAGGAAGGGTCGAGAATGGCGTAGAGCGGCGGAAACAATCGCACCTCGGCTACTTGGCCTCAGCGACGAAAGCGCGCTCAAGGAAGTGAGTGTCGAATTTGCCGGCGGCAAAGTCGGGATCGTCCAGAATCCGCTTGTGCAGCGGAATGGTGGTCTTGATTCCTTCGACGATGAAGCCGCCGAGAGCGTTGCGCATGCGGGCGATGGCGTCCGGCCGGTTGTCGGCATGGACGATCAGCTTGGCGATGAGCGAGTCGTAGTAGGGGGTAATCACCGCGTCGGCGTACGCGGCCGTATCCACGCGCACTCCCAGTCCGCCGGGCACGCGGAAGGCCGTAATGCGGCCCGGCGAAGGCGTGAAGGTATCCGGGTCTTCGGCGTTGATGCGGCATTCGATGAGTGGCCGCGCGGGTGGAAGGCGCCGATAACGTCGCCGAGCTTTTCGCCGGCGGCGAGCCGAATCTGCGATTTCACCAGATCCACTCCCGTGACCATTTCCGTGACGGGATGTTCCACCTGGATGCGGGCGTTCATCTCGATAAAGTACAGCTTGCCGGAAGGGTCGCGCAAGAATTCCACCGTGCCCGCACTCGAGTATCCGACCTTCTGCAGGGCCTCGACGACCTGCGCGCCGAGGCGCTCGCGCGCGGGCTTGTTCAGGCCCGGCGACGGGGATTCCTCGAGCAGTTTCTGGTGGCGCCGCTGGATCGAGCATTCCCGTTCGCCGAGGTGAATCACGCTGCCGTGACGGTCGCCCATCACCTGGAACTCGATGTGCCGCGGCCGCTCGATGAGCTTCTCCATATAGACGTTGGGACTGCCGAAGGCTTGCTGCGCTTCGGCGCGCGCGGTGTGAAACATGGGGATCAGCTCGCCGCTCTCACGCACCACGCGCATTCCTCGACCGCCTCCGCCTTCCGACGCTTTCACCATGAGCGGGAAGCCGACTTCTGCGGCAATCTTCTTGGCGGCGTCTTCGTCGGGAACCACGCCCGGACTGCCGGGAATGACCGGGAGACCGGCGGCGGCCATCTCCGCCCGGGCGCGATCCTTCTCGCCCATGAGGCGAATGACGCCGGGCGAGGGCCCGATGAAGGTGATGTGCGAGGCTTCGCACACTTCGGCGAAGTTGGCATTCTCGGAGAGGAAGCCGTATCCGGGGTGGATGGCGTCGACATTGGCGATTTCCGCCGCACTGATGACGTGGGGGATGTTCAGGTAGCTTTCGCCGCTGCGCGCGGGTCCGATGCAAATGGCTTCGTCCGCGAAACGAACGTGCAAGGAGTGGCGGTCGGCCTCGGAATAGACCGCGACTGTCCGGATTCCGAGCTCTTTGCACGCAAACATCACGCGCAGGGCGATTTCGCCGCGATTGGCGATCAGGATTTTTCGGAACATTGTGGTCGCAGCGGATGCGGCGCCGACAGCAGGTTATTTCTTGCCATGCGCGCGGATTCCAAAAAGCGGCTCACCGTACTCCACAGGCTGGCCGTTCTCGACGAAGATGCGGCCGATCTCGCCGGACACGTCCGACTCAATTTCGTTCATCAGCTTCATGGCCTCGATGATGCACAGCACCTGGCCAGCCTCTACCTTGGACCCCAGTGTGACCAAGGGCTCCGCGCCGGGGTTTGCGGAAGCATAGAACGTGCCGACGATGGGCGATTTCACCAGGTGAAGGTCCTCCGTGCCGACTTCCGCCTCGTGCAGCGCTGCGGGCGGCGCGACCGGAGCGGGATGGGCTGCCGGGGCAGCCCAGCGATGCTCGACGGCCGCGGGCGCCCCATGAGCGCCGTGCGCGGCAGCGGAAGCTTTCTTCAGCCGGAGGGCGAGGCCGTCGCGCTCATACTCAAATTCCTCCAAGCCGTGCTTCTGCATGAAGTCGAGCACACGCTCGACCTCCTGCAAATCGACGGTGCCGGCGCGCGCAGGGGCCCCCGCTTGGTTTGCAACCTTCTTGGCCATCTTAGAGTTCGAGAAGTTCCCGTGGCGCGGTGGTCAGGTCCGCGCAGCCGCCGCGGGTTACCAGAACATCGTCCTCGATGCGGATACCCCCGAAACCTTCTAGATACACGCCTGGCTCGACCGTGACCACCATTCCTTCTTCCAGCCGGGTTTTATCGCCCTTGCCAAGGCGCGGGATTTCGTGAACCTCAAGCCCCAGCCCGTGGCCCGTGCTGTGTGCAAAGCAGCGCCCCAGGCCCCGGCGTCGCAATACGCGGCGCGCTGCCGCGTCCACGTCCGCAGCGAGCACCCCGGGCCGGATTTCCCTCTTGGCCGCTTCCTGAGCCTCTAGGACGGCGCCGTAGAGCCGCCGAACCCTTGTTGAGGCCCGTCCCAGGAAGATGGTCCTGGTCATGTCGCTCGAGTAGCCGCGAAGTATAGCACCCTGATCGAGGACGACCAACTCGTTTTTCCGCAAGAGCTTGGAGGTGGGCCGCGCGTGCGGCCAAGCGGAGCGCCAACCGGAAGCGACGATGGTTTCAAACGAGGGACCCTCGGCGCCCTTCCGCTTTATCGAGTACTCAATCTCAGCAGCCAGATCCAGTTCCGAGATTCCAGGCTTGATGCGCTTGAGCGCTCCTCGAAAAACCCTGCTAATCAGTGCGGCGGCCTCCCGCATGGCCGCCAATTCCGTGAAGTCCTTGACCGCTCGCAGCTTCTCGATCGCGTTCCCAGCGTCCACCCAGCGCGCACTTCTGCCGGCGTCTCGTCCAAGAGCGTTCCTCTGCGCCACAGTCAGTTGCTCCGGCGAGTAACCGATGCGGAGGCGCCCGCGCGGGCTGCTGTTCTTCAGCGCGTCGCCGATAGCCGGGAACAGACCTTTGCGAACTATTTCCACAGCCACGCGCGCACCAGCAGTCTCCTGTTGAACTTGGAGCGTGTAGCGGCTGTCGGTGAAGAGGGTGCTCTTTGCCGACTCGACCAGCAGAATGCCTGCGCTGCCCGTGAATCCGCACAGATAGCGGACGTTGGGCAAGTGGGTCACAACAAGGGCATCGACACCGAGGCCAGAAAAAGCAAGCCGGAGCCGATCGACCCGGCTCCGGCTGGAAGCTTCGTCTGTTAATCTCGCTGCGGCGATTGGCAGCGGTCCCCCTCCTGCCCGCGCTTTCTAACTCGGCAGAATACGCGGTGTCAGGAAGAAGAGCAACTCCTGGGCCGTCGAGCTGACGGTGGTGTGCTTGAACAGGTTGCCGATTACCGGCAGGCTGCCGAAGAGCGGCACCTGCTGGATGTCGGTATGCTGCGACGATACGATGATCCCGCCGATCACCACCGTTCCGCCGTCGTTGATCAGCACCTTCGTTTCGGCGGCCTGCGTGTCAATGGCTGGGATGCCGTTGACGCGCGGAATTGACTGGTCGATCTGATCGTTCTCGACTTGGACGTCCATGAACACCGTGCCTTCCGCGGTGATTTGCGGCGTGACGGAGAGCTGCAGCACGGCGTCCACGAACTGTACGGAGATCGTGTTGTTGACGATGGTTTGAATCGGGATCTTGGTTCCCTGCTTGACGGTGGCCTTCTCGTTGTTCTGCGTGATGACCTTCGGCTTGGACAGCAGCTTGCCGACGCCGCGGTCTTCCGACGCCGTAATGATGAAATCCAGGGCGAAATTCTTCGCCGAGAAAGCGTAGCTGATGCCGCTGGTCGGGGCGAGCACGCCGAGATTGGTGTTCAGCGGAAGCGAGCCGCTGGTCGTGGTGGTCCCGCCAGAACCCACAACGACGGGAGGCGCCGGCAAGGGCGGGAAGTTGCGAATGAACGGGCTGGTGCCCACGGTCGAATCGCCCGAAAAGAGGTTGCGCCCGCTGTTCGAGGAGGCAGCGAAGGCGAACTGCGTGCCGATTTCGCGGGCGAAGGAGCGCGTGGCGGCCACCACGCGCGCCTCGATTTCCACCTGCTGGGACTTGCGGTCGAGCTGGCGGATCAGGCCGTCCAGAACGGGTAGAACGCTGGGAATGTCACGGATGATGAGGGTGTTCGAGCGCGAATCAGCCAGGACATCGCCGCGGGAAGAAAGGAACTTCTTCATGGTCGGCACGAGCGCCTCAGCTTTGGCGTAGCTGAGGACGCGAGTCGTGGTAACGACGTCGGCGGCCTCGGCCTGCGCCTTGGCCAGATCGCGGCTCTCTTCCGCTTCCTTCTTTACGGTGTCCCTGGTGGCGATACGCAGGACGTTGCCGTCGAGCTGCTTCTCGAGGTCGTTGTTGCGCAGCACGATTTCCAGCGCCTGGTCCCAGGGCACGTCGTCCAGAACGATGGTAAGGGTTCCCTTGACGTTCGGGTCCATGACGATGTTCAAGCCGCTGATTTCATGGATCAGGCGGAAGAAATCGCGCAAGTCCACGTCCTTCAGGTTCACCGAGATAGGCTCACCCGAGAAGCGGCCAGAAGGCGCCGGTGTGGGCGCTTGAGCCTGGGCCGGCGCTGGAGCGTTCGCCGCCGGCGCTTGCGTTGCCGCAGGAGCGGGCTCCTGTTGCTGTGGTGCAGGCTCCTTGGCGGGCGCCGGCGCAGGGGCGGCAGGCGTCGGCGCGGCAGGCGCCGGCGCGGGATCCTGCGGCGCTGCGGACGCCGCTTGCGAAGCAAGATTGACGGCAGCCTTGGCTTGCTCTTGAGTCTGCGGAGTCGCGGCAGCAGGAGCGGGAGCAGCCAGAATTCCGGCGGTTTGCGTCAGGGCTGCGGGCAAGATCGCGGCCGGGGCGGGAATCTCGCCGGTCTTGGCCGTGGCCGTCTCTGTGGGTGCCGCTGCAGGAGGATCGGACTTGGTGGTGGTGAGTTTGGAAGGCGTCTCTGCCGGCGCGGACTTCACCGCCGTCGTCGGCGCGAAAGAAAGTGTCACCGTGTTGCCTGCGGCATTCACGTCGTATTTCGCGGGCTGGCGCAAGTCGATGACCACGCGCGAAACCTCGGGCGTGAACTGCGCCAGACGAATGTCGCGGACGGGATCGAGATTGCTGGCGATGTGCCTGCTGGAGGTCTGCAGATGAGCGCCAGCGAAATCCATGACGATGCGGTCGGGATTGTGCAAGGGGCTCACGTGATATGCCAGTTTGCCTGACCCGACGACGTTGACTTCGGTCTGCTCGCCACGCTGCGCGAGATTCACCTGTTGAATGGCCTGGGCTGCGGCGCCGGAGGCGACGGGCGCGCCGGTCGATTTGGCTGCAACGGGTGTCACGGAAGCAGGATGCGCCGGGGAATGAATCTTGGCTGCCGCGTTCTTGTTGGAAGCGCGAGACACCAGCAGGGTCAAATCCTGGGCGTCCCTTCGCTCCAGACGAGGCTCAACACCCTGGCTCAACAGGACCTCCAGGCGCACGACTGGCTTTGCGCCGGAAGCGTAGGTGATCAGCCGGTAGCTCTTCACCAGGTCGGAGGACACCACGCGTGCTCCGGCCGGATCGGCCGACGACACCCCGCTCAGATCGACCACATAGAGAGTCTCGCTGGGGCGAAAAGTGGTGTAATCGAAGGGGCCGCTGGCCTCGGCTTCCAGGCGCACGGTTCCGTCCTTCACCACGGCCTTCACGTGGACCGTGGGCGAGTCCGCCGCCCCGAGAGGTCCGTTCGTCGAAATCAGGCTTGCGGCGATCAGCGCGCTCAGCCCCCACACCCGCCAAGTCGTCCTCATTCTTGCTCTCCTGCGCTCGGGTAGATTCGCTTGGTCACCAACCGCTCGACAGCCTTCCCGAAAGCATCCTTCGAGTTCTCGCGAAAGGTAACGCCGTCCAAACCAATCTTCTCCACCAGCCCGTCGTACAAACGGTCGCCTTCGCGGACGAAATAAACGCGCTGATCCGGGTTGGAGACGACCGCGATCATGCCGTTTGGCGACCGCACCGCTCCGTCCACGCGCACGGTGGCAATCACCAGGCCCGCCTTGCCGGGAGGCAACGGGGCGCCGCTTTGCTTTCTCTCGCTCACCAGCGGCAGGAAAGGATCGCGCTTGCCTGCGACCGATTCCGTCTTCGCCTCGGCTGCAGGCGCGGCGGGCGCTGCTGCGGGCGCAGCGGCAGGAGTTGCCGGTTTCGCCCCGCCAGGTACGGCCGGAAGAGGCCTTGCCGCAGCAGGTCCTGGCGCACCAGGCTTTGCCGCAGGGGCGTGGCCTTTGACTTTCCCTTTGGGCCTGACCTTCGGGGCCGGCTGCTGCTGCGCGCCTTGCTGCGCCCAGGCGACCGGAGCAAGGCCGAGAGCCAGCGCCATGACGGCGATGCGTGCTGCGGGTATCTTTGCCAGTCTCGTCATCTCTGCCCTACCGTCTTGCCGGAGCGGCGACTGGAGTTGGAGCGGACGGCTGGTCTGCCGCTTTCGTGAAGAAAGTCGTAATCGTAAACGTGCCGACCACCGAGGTTCCCGGAGTCACGTGAAATCTCGGAGCCGTGTTGGTGTTCAAGCCAGACAGCTTCAGATCGCCCACGTTGATGATTCGCGAGAGGCGTCCCAGCCGGGAGAAAAAGTCCAGGACGGCATAGTAAGGACCGTCCGCCTCGACTTCGAAGGGCAGATCGAAATAATAGGGCTTCGATACAACCGGCTTGGCCGTCAGGCGGCGGACGGAAACACCGGAGCCGGCGGCCGCTCCCTGAACCATCAAGATGAACTGGTCCGTTTCCTTGTCTTCGGGAACGATGGTCTGCAACGTCGCCAACTGCTTCTGCAAGGCTTCCATCTCCGATTGCAACTCCGCCTTGCGCTGTTTGTACACGCGCAGACTCGTAACTTCGGTCTCCAGGGGTTTCAATTGAGCCTGAGCCCGCTGGAGCTGCGCACGGACGTTGCGCACCGGAGAGCCCGGCACGTAAAACCCCGCTAAGACGATGGCCAAGGCCAAACCCACATACACTAGGGCTTGAACGGGCCAGGGCCAATCTCGGAAAGTGGTCGCCATGGCTAGCTCCTCCCCTTAACCGCGGGCGCCTGCGGAGCGGGCTTGGCCCCTGCAGGCTGCGGCGCAGCCTGAGTTTCTGGGGTTGACGGGTTGATCGCTGCGCTCATCGAGAAGCTGAAGGTCGGAACCGAGGGAATGATGTCGTTTTCCTTGGCTTCCTTGATCTCCACCTTGCCGAAGTATCCCGAACGCCTGAGTTGGGTGATGTAGTTGGCCACAGCATTGATGGAGCCGGCCTCGCCGTTGATGTCCAGGGCGTCTGCCCTGCGCTCGAGCGAGGTCAACCAAAGGGCATCGACGCGCACGACCGTGTTGGCGACCATGGTGAGCAGTTCCTGCCCGCCGGTGCGGTTGCGTTGCAGGGTTTCGATAACTTCAATGCGCTGCTGCAGCGCCGCTTTCTGCGCTTCATACTGGTCCACGTCGCGCTTCACCTGCTGCAAACTGGCCTTCTCGGCATTGAGCGCCTGGATTTTTGCGTTCACCGCGTCGAGCTGCCGCTCCTGCTGGAAATACATAATGCCCAAGACCACGGCCGCCAGAAGCAGGGCCATCGCCAGGAACAGAATTTGAATCCCCGCTTCCAAAGGAACGGCCCTCTTGGCCGCCTTGGGACGAGCCTGCCCGAGTAAGTTGATTCGGATCATGGCGTGTCAAAGCTCCTGAGGGCTAGGCCTACGGCGATGGCCAAACGCGGCGCCAGCTCGCGGAGCTGGCTCTCATCGTGACGCCCCGGATTGATTTCAATCTTGCGGAACGGGTAAAGCTCTTCCACCGGCATGGCGAACTCTTCCTTCAGCAGTTCCAGCAAACCGGGGACTCGGGCGGTGCCGCCGGCCACGTAAATCCTGCGGATGTTCTCGCCGCTGGCGGTGGCGCGGAAGAAGTCGAACGTCTTCTGAATCTCCAGAATCAGGATGTCGGAGACAGAGCGGAGAATCGCCGTGCGCTGCTCCTCGCTGACGCCCGCCAGAGTCCCGCCCATCTTGAGTTTCTCGGCATCCTCGAAGCTCAGGTCGAGTTCCTTTTGCAGCGCGTCGGTGTACTGGTTGCCGCCGACCGAAACGTCGCGGGTGAACAGCGGCGTCCAGCCGCGAACGATGTTGATGTTCATGACGCTGGCGCCCACGTTGAGCAGGGCCACGACCTGAGAGGGGTCAGGTTCGTAGTTCACTTCGAAGCAGTTCTGCAGGGCGAACGCATCGATGTCCACCACCACGGGAGTCTTTCCGGCCTGCGCCAGCACGTTGGTGTGGTTCAGAATCTTGTCCTTCTTCACCGCCACCAGGAGGACATCCATCTGGTTCTCGGTCGCTTCGAGAAGCTGATGGCTCAGGTTGACGTCAGCGATGTCGAAGGGGATGTGCTGGCTGGCTTCGGCCTGCACGCGGTCGAACAACTCTTCCTCGGTCATGAGCGGCATACTGACGCGCTTGACGATCACCGAGTGGCCGGAAACCGAAGTGGCCACATCCTTCGATTTCACCTTCTGCGCGTCGAAGATGGAGACGATCTTTTCCGCCACGGACGGCGCATCCATGATCGCCCCGTCCACGACTGTGTCTTGCGCCAGAGGTTCGATTCCGTGACTGACGAGCTCGTAGCCGCCCTTGGACTTCCTCAGCTCGATGGCCTTGACGGAACTGGACCCGATGTCCAGGCCGACTAATGATTTCGTTTTCCCCAGATTGAGCATCGTGCGGCCCTCATTCCTCACGCCGTTTCGCGCTGCGGCACAGCAGCGGCTTCATGCCTCGCCAATCTTTGCCCAGAAGGAACCCCTCACGCCTTCGCTGCCGTATCGCCTCAAACCCCGTTGAGGTTTACTTTGGCGGAGCGCCGAGTACTATGAAGCACGGTACGCCCCCGCTTTCTCCGTTTATTACACCCGCACCACCGAGTGTCAACCGGCGTTTCCATCGTGTGTGCTGTTGGTAAAAACCTTGGCTTTAGGGACAGGTCGGCTAAAGGTACAGGTAAAAGTACAGGTCGCGGAGCGAAGGCATTTCGGCAGCGGCCTTTACGGGAGGAACGTTCCCTCGGAGGCTGGTTCTCTCGGCTTGCGCTTTTCTTTTACTTTTTCTTCGAGCGATCAAGGCCGATTTGGCGCCAGAGCCCATCGACGCGCATCTTCGTGCCGGCGTCCATCACGATCTCGTCGGGCCAACGCCCTTGGAAACCTTCGGCGGGCCACTTCCTGGTCGCGTCGATTCCCATCTTCGAGCCGAAGTCCTGCTGGCGCGCCGCATGGTCCAGCGTGTCCACGGGACCCAGCACAAACTGGATGTCGCGCTCGGGATCGATGGCGCACAGCGCTTTCCACAGCACTTCGCGGCTGTCCTGGACGTTCACGTCGTGGTCCACGACGACCACCACCTTCGTAAACATGGCCTGGCCGAGCGACCAAATGGCGTTCATCACTTTTCGCGCGTGCCCCGGGTAGCTCTTGCGCATCGAAACGATCATCAGATTCTGGAAGATTCCCTCGGCGGGCATGGCCACGTCCACGATTTCCGGGAACTGCATCTTCATCACCGGCAGAAAAACCCGCTCGATGGCGTGGCCCATAAAGTAGTCTTCTTGTGGCGGCGGGCCGACGATAGTAGTGAGATAGATGGGATCGTTGCGACAGGTTACGCAGTCCACATGAAAGACGGGATACTCGCCTTCGAGCGAGTAGAAGCCGGTGTGGTCGCCGAAGGGCCCCTCCGTGCGCATTTCGCCGAGGTCCACATGGCCCTCCAGTACGATCTCGGCGTTCGCGGGCACCTCGAGATCGACGGTCTTGCAAGGAACGAGCTCCACCGCTTCGCGGCGAAGAAAACCGGAAAACAGAAACTCGTCCATGTCCGGCGGCACGGGAAGGATTCCTGCCAAGGCGGTGGCGGGATCCGAGCCGATCGCCACTGCTACTTCCATTCTTCCTTTTCCGTTTTTCGCGCGAGCGCTGCGGAAATGTTCAGCGCCGTGCTTTTGAGTCTGCCAGTGCATCGCGGTGGTGCGCTCGTCAAATACCTGCATGCGGTAGCAGCCGACATTGCGCTTGCCGGTCTCGGGGCTCGTGGTAATCACCATCGGCCAGGTGATGTAACGGCCGCCGTCCTGCGGCCAACATTTCAGAACCGGGAAATCCAAGAGAGAAAACCCGTCTTTGCGCACCACCTCCTGGCACGCCCCGCTTCGCACCGTCTTCGGGAAGAAGGACCCAAGCTCCGCCAGCTTCGGAAGCATCTTCACTTTTTCGAGCAATCCCTGCGGCGATTGCATATCGATATAGGAATGCACGCGGGCCGCTACGTCTTCGAGGGACTCGACCTCCAGGGCCAGGTTCATCCGCCGCTCGCTGCCGAGCAGATTCGTCACCAGCGGGATGCGAGAGCCCTTCGGGCGTTCAAACCACAACGCCGGCCCGGCGGCCTTCACGGTGCGGTCGGTAATTTCCGTGATTTCAAGGATGGGATCCACTTCGGAAGGAATGCGCGCCAGCTCGCCGTTTCTTTCCAGCTTTTCGAGAAAATCGCGCAGGTCTCGATAGGCCACGTTGCCCCCTGCTTCTCTCGCACGTCTGCGTGACTGCACCGACGGAGCGACACCCAGCTTTTTCCGAGGCGCCACTTTAACACGGACTCTCACCGGGGGCTTGAAACTCCTTGAAACGCTCTTCCGGTTCACATGCGTCTAAAGCTGAGAGACGAATCGCGCGCCCAAAGAGGCGGAGAAATGATGCGCTTGGCAGTCCTTAGTATTGCGGCTCTGGCTTTTCCGGCGGCCGCCGGCCCTGCGAACGGAACGAAATGCTGCGGAACCACAGTCTTCGCCGGCGCCGGCCCGCAGGCCGCGCAGAGCGCGCCTGCAAAGCAGATCGGCACGATCAAAGCGATCAACGGCAACACCATCACCCTGACGACGGAAGCGGGCGCCAACATTACTGTGGTGGTACAAGACTCGGCCCGCATGGTTCGCGTCGAACCCGGGGAGACCACCCTGGCGAACGCTATGCCGCTCCGGCTGAGCGAACTGCAAGCGGGCGATCGCATCATTGTTCGCGGGCAACCTTCGAGCGACGCGAAGTCCTTTGTCGCTTCCGGCATCATCGCGATGAAACATGCAGACGTGGAAGCGAAGCGCAAGAGCGAGCTCGATGACTGGAAGAAACGAGGCATCGGCGGCGTGGTTACCGCGGTGGATGCCGGCACAGCAACAATCACGATTTCCAATGCGGCGCTCGGCGCAAACAAAAGCGTCGCAATTCACACGACCCAGAGCTCCATCCTTCGGCGCTATTCGCCTGATTCCGTCAGGTTCGAGGACGCGAAATCCTCCACTTTCGACCAAATCAAGCCGGGTGACCAGGTTCTGGCACGCGGCAATCGCGGCGCGGACGGCAGCGAGTTTGCAGCGGAGGAAATCGTTTCCGGCCTCTTCCGAGATATCGCCGGCACCATCTCTGCGATCGATGCGGCCGCGAATACCGCCGCCGTCACGGACCTGCTAACCACGAAATCCGTTCTCGTGCGAGTGACCGCCGAGACGCAAGTGCGCAAGCTTCCGCCCGAACTGGCACAGCGCATTGCCATGCGGCTCCACCGCGTGCCGCCTGGCGGCGCTCCCGCAACACCCGGTACCAGCTCTAGCGCTGCAAGTGCTGGCGCACAGGGACCGTCGGGCACCGCTCCGGGATCCACTGCCGGACCTGGGTCGCGCCCTGGCGGCGCCCCCGACATGCAGCAGATTATGAATCGCTTGCCGCCTGCCTCGCTCAGCGATCTGCAGAAAGGCGATGCCGTTATGATTCTCTCCACTGAAGGAACCGACTCCGGAAAAGTCACGGCGATCAAGGTGCTGGCCGGAGTCGAACCGATCTTGGCCGCGGCGCCAAAGGGCGCTCAGGCAATGGCTCTCTCACCGTGGACCATCGGCTCCAGCGCAGAAGCGGGTGCGGGCGCGGACGCAAACCCATAAGCCGCACGCGGCGGCGCGACAACCATCTTGCCCGGGAGAATGCATGAGATTTCGGCTCGACGCTAAGCAAGTCTGTTTTGCAATCGTAATCGTCCTCGGCTTCGCGCAGGAAGCGTTCGCGCAGACTGATACCGGCACGCTGCGCGGCCAGGTGACCGACCCTTCCGGCGCTGCCGTGGCCGGCGCCAATGTCGTGGTGACGCCAGCCATCGGGGCGCCGCTTACGGCCGCCACGAATCGGGACGGCGCGTACGAATTCAAGAATCTGCCTCCCGGCGTCTATACCTTGAGAATCGCGGCAAGAGGCTTCGCCGTATTTGAAATCGAGGACATCCAGATAGTCGCGGCGCAAATTCAGAACATGGATGCGGCGCTCCAGATTGCGGAGCAGCAGCAGAAGGTGGTTGTGGAAGGCGAAGCGTCGACCGTGGACGTCAATCCCGAGAACAACGTCGGCGCCATCGTTCTCAAGGGCAAAGATCTAGAAGCGCTTTCCGATGATCCCGACGAATTGATGAGCGACCTCCAAGCGCTGGCGGGACCCTCGGCCGGGCCCAACGGAGGCCAGATCTACATCGACGGATTCACCGCCGGGCAACTCCCGCCGAAATCGGCGATTCGCGAAATCCGCATCAATCAGAACCCGTATTCCGCGGAGTACGACAAGCTGGGATACGGCCGGATCGAGATTTTCACCAAGCCCGGCACGGACCAGTGGCACGGCAACATTCAAGTGCAAGGAAACGATTCCTCGTTCAACTCGCAGAACCCGTTCGCGCACGGCGCCGAACCGCCCTACTACTCGACGCTATTCAACGGCAATATCGGCGGGCCGCTGAGCAAGAAGGCATCGCTGTTTTTCGGCGCACAATACCGCGACATCCACGACATCGGGGTGATCGACGCCGATAGTCCCAATACGTCGGAGAATAACGCCTCCATCCCGCAGCCTCGCACGCGCTGGAATCTCGCGCCGCGTGTGGACTATCAGCTGAACAAGGACAATACTCTGAGCATTCGCTATCAGTATTACCGCGACAACCAGGAAAATCAGGGCCTCACAGGATTCCAGCTGGCCACCCAGGCCTACAACGTCCTCAACGCGGAGCAGACTCTTCAGGTCACCGACACGCAGGTCTTCAACGCGAACCTGCTGAATGAGACCCGCTTCCAATATCTTCGCGACGCCACAAACCAAGTTGCTTCGAGCCCGCTGCCCAGCGTGATTGTTCCCGGAGCATTTGTCGGCGGCGGAAACAATCTGCAGAACGTGGCGGACCTCGCCAACCACTACGAGCTTCAGAACTACACGCAGTGGGTTCATGGCCATCACACGGTAAAGTTTGGAGTGCGCCTGCGCGAGACCACGGACACCGACAACATCAACAGCGGCTTCAATGGGAGCTACTTTTTTTCATCGCTCAACGAGTTTGCAGCGGGGACCCCGGCGCAGTTCACCATTACCACCGGCTCGCCGCACGTGTACGCCACGGAGTTCGATTCCGGCTGGTACGCGCAAGACGACTGGCGCATACGCCCCAATATCACTCTGAGCGCGGGCCTGCGCCTGGAGCAGCAAACCGACATTCCGGATCATCTCGACTGGGCCCCTCGCTTCGCGATTGCCTGGGGACTGGGACATTCCAAGACCGCCCCGAAGACGGTGCTCCGGGCCGGGACCGGCCTTTTCTACGATCGCTTCACGGAGAATCTCGTGCTGCAGGCCGAACGCCTGAATGGGATCACCCAAACGCAAACGGTGGTCGCCAACCCCTGCTTCTTCCAACCCAACACCGTGCTGACGGTGATTCCCACATGCACCGGCGCGCAAACGCAGACCACTCTGCCGACGCGGTATCAGATCTCGAACAGGCTTCACGCGCCGGGAACTCTGCAGACCGCCGTCACGCTCGAGCGCCAGGCGACCAAGTCGCTCAGCCTTTCGTTTTCCTATCTCAATTCGCGCGGCTTCTATCAGTTGCTTACTAACAACATCAATACGCCGGATCTGGGTACGTTCTGTCTTGCCCCCGCTGTGTGCAACCCCGTCTACCCGCTCGGCGTTCCCGGCAACGTTTACGAGTTCGAATCCGAAGCCGTGTATCGCCAGAACCAGCTCATCACCCAAGCCAATTATCGGTTGGGCTCGCGGGTTTCGCTCCGCGGCTACTATGTCCTCAACTACGCCAAGAGCGACACCGCCGGCCCCACCAGCTTTCCTTCCAATCCCTTCGACATCTCAGAAGATTACGGGCGCGCATCTTTTGACAACCGCCAGCGTGTCTTTGCAGGGGGTTCGATCAATCTGCCTCACGGCTTCTCCGTGTTTCCATTCTTGCTTTTCGTTTCCGGCGGACCCTACAGCATCACCCTCAGCCAGGACTTGGTCGGAAGCTCGCAGTTCAACCAGCGGCCCGCATTTGTCAGCTCGGCCTCACCGGCAGCCGATGTCGTCGCGACAAAATTCGGTTCGTTTGACACGATTCCACAGCCTGGCGAAACGATAGTACCGATCAACTCGCTTACCGCGCCACCGCACTTCAGCTTGAACTTGCGGCTCAGCAAGACTTGGGGATTCGGAGGCGAGACGACTTCTAGCGGCGCCGGGACTACCGGCGGGGGGCCCAGCGGAGGTGGTGGGCGCGGGGGTGGTGGCGGCGGGACGCGCGGCGGTTTTGGCATGCCGGGCGGATTCGGAGGGGGCAGCACGACAAGCCGCCGCTACAACTTGACGCTCGGCATCAGCGCGCGCAACGTGTTCAATTACGAGAACGTCGCCATTCCAAGCGGTGTGATAGACCCGCCCGACGCGCCGGGGGGCACGGCGTCGGTTCCGAGCTTCTTCGGCAAGCCAAATGCCTTGGCTGGCGGAGCGTTTTCGTCCACTTCGGCGAGCCGCCTCGTCTATCTGCAGCTTGGATTCAGTTTCTAGCGTAGCTCGATACTTCGACCAACCAGCACGCAGACTCCGCCGGCGCAAAGGGCGCAGGGCCCCACTTCGGCGCAGATTGCGCCGCTGTGAATCACTTTCAAGAGCTCTGCGAAATAGAATCTCTGAGAGATTTCTTAGCTGCAGAGGTTCGTTAAGTCCTTCTAATGCTGCTGATGACGAGACCTGCGCTCGACTTGGCCGGGGACAGCGACCCTAGGGTCGCCCAATTGCAAGGGTTAGTGCGACGAATAGGAAGCGTGACGTGAAGCTGAAGCAGCTTGAGGTGACTTGGCCATGATCGCGGCGTTGATGCTGGTTTTCACCGTGGGCGCGCTAGTGCAATTCTTCATTGCCTACTGCCGGACGCTGTTGCTCGCTTACGGCAAAGTCGAGCTCACGGAGCGGATCCGGCAAGTGGCCGGGATCAACGTTATTCCCCTTGAACCGCTGGAGTTTCAGAGACTGATCGGGCTCTTGCGTGTGGCGCCCGATCCGGGCGACGACGCGGCGGAAATTCGCGCCGTGTCCCTCTACTATCAGGCCGTCCGATTGTTCTCCAGAGTGGCATCTCGCATTTCCAAGGCCGCCCGGCATTGGGCCGAAGGCGAGCTCACTCGCTGCACCTACTTCGCCGCGATCGCGCTCGATCGACGGCTGGCTCCCACATCGAACTGATTTAACTCCCCGTCGGGGTTGCCCGAGAGCGTGCAGGCAAGCATTCTTCGATGCGGGAAGCAAACGCGCTCCAAGCAACAGCTCTTACCGACATCTGCCCTCGACTGTCTGCGACCTGCGCCTGAATGCTCGATTCCAGTACACGCGTGCCAGCATGGCGATGGCCGCGCCGCGACGCTCCCTCATGGGGGTGGCGGTGACGAGGTCCGTCGCATCGTGTTGCGCCCTTTTGGGCGCCGATGCTATTCTGGCGGCGTCCTGTTCCTGAGCGGGCGTAGTTCAATGGCAGAATAGAAGCTTCCCAAGCTTCGGACGTGGGTTCGATTCCCATCGCCCGCTCCAGCTATCTCACTGAACGTACTGGCCTTCACCCTCCGACTTGGGCGCATTTGGGCGCAACAACTCCGCCACTCGGTCGACTGCGTTTCGCCGGTCATCGCCAATCACGTGCGAGTACATACCGAGCGTGACGCGCGGATCGGCGTGCCGCAATTGCTCCTGCACGACTTTCGGAGTTGCCCCCGTGTGCAGGAGTAAGCTCGCGTGCGTGTGCCGAAATGCGTGGCATCCGCAGCGCGGAATACTGAGCGCATCGAGCACCGGCCAAAGCCCGTACTGCACGACTTTGTTGGACGATGGCGGCCTATTGTTCCGCGTAACGAACAGAAAGTCTTGCGGATTCGGTCGCCACCATTCCACTCGATACACTCGCAGAATCGCAGCCAAAGACTCCGGCAAATGCACCGGAGCCGCGCTGCTCTTGCTTTTCGTGGTTTGAAGGTGCCCGTACCACGCGGAGCGGCGAATGTAGATGCAGCCTCGCGCGAAGTCGACATCTCCCCATTGCAAGCCTAGCATCTCGCCCGCTCGCATCCCGGTCATCGCAAGAACCGAGAACATGGTCTTGGATGGCTCGCGAGCGGTCGCGACGATCTGCTGCACCTGCTTCGCAGTGAAGAATCGAGGCTCACGGCTAACTGCATCTTCCGCGAACTCCAACGCCCGGAAGTCAACGCACTCGCAAACGTATCCCCACTGCTTTGCTTTCTGCAGAATCGCGGAGAGTGTGTCCATTACGTTGCGAGCCGTCTTGCGACAAACCGTGCCCGAGAGCCGCGTCACAAACACCTGCTGCGCTTCCTTGCCTACCGCATCCAGGCGCGCCCCGCCGAGTTGCGGCAAGATGTGGCGCCGCAAGTGAGACTGCGCGGCCCGCTGGCTGCTCGGTTTGTGCTGCGAGAGCACCGTTTCAACCCACCTCTCGGCAAATTCGGCCAGAGTTGCGATGCGTCCTGGCCGGTAATCCGGCGCATTGATCCTGGACAGGAAAACTTCCAAACGCCGAAATGCGAGCCGCTGAGTAGGAATCTGGGATTTCGTGCCGAGTATTTCCGAACGCTCGATGCGCCGCGTCACACCATCGGCGCCGATTACGTCCTCTCGCCAGCGTCCCACCCAAACGGGAGTCGCTTTGCCGCGTAAAAACACCCTCCCTTTCTGATACCGTTTACGGGCCATTGATTCTCCTGGCCCGTCGAACGACTGCCCTTCGCGCCCGATCATAGGCGCGGTTGCAGTCAGGTGCAAGGGCTAAGCAGTTGTGTTCGTGCTCACCGATGCCACCGTCGCAATCCCAATCGAAAGAAGGTTCGCTCAACACTCGCAGACGGTGCGACCACGCCGTGAGTGCGGGACGGAGCGGAGCTAACGGCAAGCGAATCGTCCCAAACGCGTCGCCCGTTGACGCGGACCATGCTGCTTAGTTCGACTCCTGTGAACGTTCCGCCGAAATGAATCTTGCCGAGAGCCTTGGCCGCGTACTTCGCCGCGTAGAAACAGGCCGCGCGCGTTGGATCGAAAGGCTGGATTCGTGTTCGCCCGAACCGCCGGAATGCCTCCCGCCACCAAAACGCGCGCTCCAGCCGAGACACTCCAGAAACTAGACCATGCGCGTGCCAGCGTCCTCCCAGCGCGCCGAATTCTTCCGCGATGACCCAACCCACCGGACGCGCCCCCGCGTGTGCCTGAATGTCTGCCAGCCATTCCGCAATGGCTTGCATCGCGTGATCGGAACACGGCGCATCGCCTCGGAACGTGATCGGATTGATGAACCACGACCAGGGCGCGAGACGCGCAAGGAAATCCCCGAACGCTTCCGGGAGCATCGCTTTGGTTTGCTCCCGTCTGGCCCACCGTTCCTGTGCCCGCGCGTGATCTATCAAGCCCAACTGGACACACTCCGTGTTACAAGGATGGGCAACTCGCTCGTTCGACGAGCGCCCATGCGGACGCGCCATACCGTCCGCTGCGAAAAAGTTCCGCCTCCGCTTCGCTTCGGCGGACAGACGCTCTGAATCCTTTCCGGCATCCGGCGCAAATTGTGGAGCGGGACCGCGTGCCGTCTAAGTCACGGGATGAATGGTCTGTCAGTCCTTCAGCGCCCGCACTAGCGCCCGTGGTCCCGCGCAGAAAATCAGAACGGAATATCGCCGTCCTCGCCGGATTCGCGCGGAATCGACGCGCGCTCCGGGCCCGGCCCTGGTTTTTGCATGCACTCGAATTCGCTCAACACTGCGCCGCGAATCACTTCGTGTAGTTTTCCGGTCGCTCGCACGTGCGGGTAATACTTGCCGTTCTTCGCGGCGCGTTGCGGGTATGAAACCCATGCGGGCTTTTCGGGATCATGCTGCACAACAGACAGGCCGAAGATTTCGAGCGTCGAGTGTGCGAATTGGAGTCGCGCGTCTGCGTGGGCCTTCACCGGGCCAGGCTTGGACGCCGCGCGCAGAGTGACGCTGATTTTCAGATTTGAAACTACGGCGGGTTCCTGCGATAATTCGTTTGGCACTGTGAAACTTCGGGGCCGCGCTACCGTCCTTTTGTCGAGGCGTCGGTGCCCGGCCCCGCTCCTTCAGAAATCCCTCAATGCTTTTGCTTGCGTCCGTGACTTTCGCGCTCTACGAATCCTGGCCTCACCGCAGCTCGGGAAGAGCTTCCAAACTGGAACGTCAAGCAGCCGCGCGATTCGCCGCCTTTCACGTGGACGAAACCGAAGCCGACCCTTCATGAGCTTCGAGACGCGGAACTCCGAGATGGAGAGAATTCGAGCCAATTGCCTCTGGGTTAACCCTGCACGCTGGATGGCGTACTGAACTGTTCGCATACGTTCAGTCTGTCATGAGGGTGCAAGTCAGCTTAAAATTGCCCTCCGCCGCCAGTGGGGAGCTTTTAAGCGTGGACGACGATCTCGCCAACTTTTATGAGTATTTGGCACGGACGGTTGTTCAGGAGTCTGCTCTCTCAATATCCGAACGCATCGACCGCCTATCGAGAGCCGAGCGCCACCTGAAAGTGATCCTGAAAAATCTCCAGCGCGTCGATCCCATCGTGTTTGGTTACGATGAATATCAGGCCGCGGTCTACTGGCTTTCGCTCTTATCCAGCAGTGGTTTGAAAAAAAGACTGACCTCTAAGGGACAGCCCAAACTGTTCAGTCGGTTGAGCGCCGAAAGATCCTTCTTGGTGAACGGGAGCAAAATCCGCTCGTTGCGACAAACTGAGCGCCTCGGAATCATGGCGCTGTTGGCGCATTTTGATTGCGCCAGCGGGCCTGTTCGTTTGATACAAAGTGAGTTAGCAAAGTGGGGATGCCGATGGACGTTCCACCGAATCAATGCTCGCGTCAACAACTTCCTTTTACAACGGACTTCCCAGAAACGCGCGGCGCTCTTGTTTCACTTTGAGCGGTTCAAGGTCGTCGAGCATCTCTGGGATCACCCGGACGGGGTCGTCGCATATCGGGAACGGAATCACAGGCTGACGATTCTAGGCGATGACGAAGAGCGAATGCTGGAAGAACTCCTACAAAGAGGCGGAAGCTATCGGAAAGTGTGCAATGCTGGGGCGAGCGACCGAACTACTCGTCCTCGAGCTCGGCGTCAACCGCGTCCTCGATGAAGTCCTTGGCATCGTCAGCATTTTCGATTTCGCCCACAACGATGGCTCCGGTCAATACAGGGCGGATTTGCTTCTTAAGCTGCTCGGCGAACCGGCAACGCTCGAAGTAGTCGCCAAGGTCCCATTCCCCATCCGGTGCGCCCAATTTTTCGATATACGCCGCGACGTGTTCTAGATAGCGGTCAACGTCGTCACCGGCCTTTTTGCGTGCGCGAAATGGCGCAAGGGCAGCATCCCGGGCCTCCTCCAATTCGGCTCGCGTCGCTCCAATGGGCAACTTACCTAACGCCCGCTTTGCAGCCTGCTTCGATGCATCGCGCTCCTCGCGGTTCACGTCCAGCAAAGCCGCGAACATGCTGCCTGACTCCAAAACATCGCTGCGCGTTTGTCGATGACGCTCCTCGGCCTCGCCGCGCTCAAACTCAGTGGCAATTTTCCGGGCTTCAGCGTGTACGGCGGCGCGGACCTGGCCGATAGGCACATCGGCAGGCAGCGCACGGATCGCGGCGTCCGCCGCCGCGCGAAAGCGAATCTGCCATTCTGTGCCTGGGCTCCAAAGTGAGCGCGCCCGCGCGGGCAAAGATGACTCCGCTCCCTCGATGGCCTGCTCGATTTCCTTGCGGCTTCTCCAAGGCGCGAGGGCCTTTGCAATCGCGCCACTGATCGCAATCTCCACGAACTGAGGGGCATCGCTTGGACCAAGAGGCGCGAGCGCCTGGCGCAATGATTCGCTCGCGGTGGCTCTTACATCGGGAGGAACATCGCGGGGTAACGACGCCAACGCGTCCACCACAGTTTGGGCTTCCCACGCACGCCGCTGGCGTTCGGCAGCTTCGCGGGCGCGCGCGGCCTCGCGCTCCTTGGCTTCATTGGCGCGAGCAATTTCCGCCTCGCGTCTCTCACGCTCTTGCCCAGCGCGGATCGCGGCGAGCGCCCGCCTGTTTGCGAGAGCCTCGGCGCGCCGGGCGTCGTTTTCCTTGCGTTCGGCTTCGGCATCCTCGGTTTCGATCCGCCGGAGTTCCCGCTGTGCTCTACGAGCCTGCACGTCCAAATTCAGCGACTCCACTTCATCGTGCTTGGTCTGAACCGTCGAAACGGACGGCCTGGAATCCCCACTACTCGAATCGCCTGCCCTCAGTCGTTCCACGTCTTCGCGCCAGAAACGATGCTGACCACCCGGCGTGCGGTACGAGCGGATTTTCCCCGCGCGCGCAAAACGCAAAACGGTACGCTTGTCCACTCCTAGGAGCTCGGCGGCGCTGCTCGCATTCAACAAATCAGTCATGTGCCCTCAGATGGCGCTCTGCGCTCTTGTGCCGACAGTCGGCACAAGAAAGCTTCAATACACTCAGCCGCAAACAACCTGGTACCCGACCGCGACAGAGTGGACAAACGGAACAGAACACCGCGACAACCGGCGCAAAACGACGTGGCAAACACAACGGCAAAGAGGACATTCCGCTTGCCCCCTATGGCGATGCCCAGCGATCCGTGCCGCGCGCGCGGCGGATGCGCCAGATTTCGTCGGCGAACGCGGACCGGTGCGCCCGGCGGCGTCGCGTGGATCATCTCGATGGCTGCGGCGGGTTCCATTGCGTCAGATTGTCCCTTCATGCTGAGAACGGCGGTCACCCATTGGCTGAGTGTCCGCACGCCCTGCGCGTTCGGATTGAATTGGCGTGTGCGCCTTCCGATTCCGGCCCGCTTCATCACGGCGGCGACGGTCACGTTACACGACCGGCAGGCCCAGGCCAGATTACGAGGTGCGTGGTTGTGTTCATCACCGTCAACGTGTTGAATTTCGACGTTGTCGGTCGAACCACAGAACATGCAAATGCGCGGCCCCGGCGGTCGGCAATCTGGATGCGTAGCGCGGTAGCGGGCAGCGCGGTCCGTGATTTCCTGCGAAGGCTTACGCCAGCGCGCGCCGCACGCTGGCGCTACTCGTTTCCCTCGTCGTCTCCGTCCGCACTCGAATCGCCGTCCTCGTCCTCATCTTCGGGCGGTGCGACGATGTCGGCAACCTGGTCAAGCTGGTCTTGAAGTTCGTCGTTTTCTTCTTCGAGCTCTTTGATTCGCTGCATCAGTTCCTCTTTCGTCGGCATGGTTGTTCCTCGCCGTGGGTTTCCCACGATCTTCATTTTTCGCCTCTCGGCGTAGTCCTCTAGGCTCTCGTCCTCGATCTCGTCGGCCCGGTCGGCATCGCCGAGAACGTCCCGCACGAACCTCACAGCCTTTTCCTTGCGCGACGCGAGTTGGCCTCGGGTAAGAGCCTTCATACGTGCCTACAGTGCGCCGTGTAAGCGTTGCTGAAAAGACGAACAAACAGGCCGCCCAATTTGTTAGCGGGACAAACCAGACACGTGATTTGTACGTGCGTTCGATCTAGACGCCGTAGGGGCGCAGACTGCATTAAAGCCCGGTGTACCCTTGCCATCCGACCTGTCCTGGGCTAGTAATTGCCGTGGGCAAGGAACAGGTCAGCATCGTCTTGGGCTTCTGGAACCATCGGCCGGTCGTGCATCGTTGACGGCGGGGAGTCCACGCAGGGCACGGAGCCAAGTTTCAGGCGCACATGACGGTCCCGGTCACCGCGCGGCCAATCATTCAGCGCGGGAACACAGTGCTTCATAGACGGGGTTGTAGCGCGAGGTTACGTCGCTGTGCCAGTGCGAGGCAGCAGGCCCAAGACCCGTGTGTGGTTTCTCTGCGTTGGAACCGCGACCAGGGACGCAAGACAGTGCAACCGGGGCCGCCGAATAGGGGCGACCCCGGCCGTGTCCGCAACGTGGGTACCGCCTCTTTCGGAGGTCATTCGAGAGGGGCGCGCTCGGGCACTAAGATCAAATTAACTTGCTCAGATCGCCTGTCAATCCGTATTAGTACGGCTACGACATCAGTAAAACCCGCAGATTAAGGCATCGTTTAAGCAGTTTCGCCTGACCGCCAACAGGACAGCGACGACGTTGCACAGATCACGCAGAGCGTCACGGCGGTTGCAGGCGTGTTGCGAGATGCATACCTGTCGCTTACTGCGTCCGAGGAATCGAAGCGTGAGATCGCCGCGTATGGCGACGCGCGCGAAGAGCTATTCGGAGCTACGCAGGCTAATGATCGGTCGGTCGCCGCTAGGACAGGGCTTCTCGTCATGACCAGTGAGCAGATGCTTCAGCAAGACGCTCACACGGCGATAGCTCTCGCGACTCAGTTCAGCGTCCTCCTGAAACGAGAGATCACGGGAGCGACGGATTCTTTGCGCCTCGCGAAGGGCAAAGACGGCCTCGTCCCTGAACCGGTCGAGTTCCAGGCACCGACTCTTGAGCATGGAATCGAAAATTCTAAGACGATGCTCATGCGCGGCAAACGGTACTTTGGTACCAGTGACGCTAGCATCCCTAAAGTTTCTCTGAGTCCGGGCCGATGTGCCTTTCCAAGGAGAGGCACCGTGACCGACAACAAGCTTGTTCCCGCCGCGCAGTACCTTCGCATGTCCACCGAGCACCAGCAGTACTCAATCGAGAACCAGTCCGTTGCAATTCGGAAGTATGCAGAGCTGAACGGCTTCGAGGTTGCCAGAACCTATACCGACACCGCCAAGAGCGGAGTGGTTTTAGCCCACAGAACTGGCCTTCAACAACTACTGAAGGACGTTCTAAGCGGGATACCAGGATACCGGGCAATCCTTGTCTACGATGTGAGTCGCTGGGGGCGATTTCAGGATGCGGACGAAGCCGCTCACTACGAGTTTCTCTGCAAATCAGCCGGCGTCCCAGTTCACTACTGCGCTGAGACATTTGCAAACGATGGCACGCTTCCTAGCCTCATCATGAAGGCTCTCAAGAGAACGATGGCCGGGGAATACAGTCGGGAGCTAGGCGTGAAGGTGATCGCTGGCCAGAAACGCCTTGCACACCTCGGATTCAAGCAAGGCGGCCCTCCTGGCTATGGACTCCGAAGGATGTTGGTCTCTCCGGAGCGGGCCCCCAAGCAATTGCTTAGATCGGGCGAACGCAAGAGCATCGCGACGGACCGCGTAATTCTTGTGCCTGGCCCGAGCCAAGAAGTCCAATGCGTTAGGGATATGTTTCGGATGCTTACAGAAGAAAATTGCACGGTTCACGCCATCGCTCAGGAATTGAATCGGAGGGAAATCCCTTACTTGAACGGTTCCGGATGGGACTATCAAGCCGTGTACAACATTCTCACGCACCCAAAGTATTCCGGATGCCATGTGTTTGCGCGAACCTCGCGCAAACTATACACGCCCACGGTAAAGCTGCCGAAATCGGAATGGGTTGTGACCCCAGGTGCATTTGACGCAATCGTGGATCACGAGACGTTTGAAGCAGCACAAGCCATCTTGCGGAGTCGAACAATCAACCAGTCGAACGAGGAAATCCTGGGAAGCCTACGGCGATTGCTAGTCGCCAAGGGGAGGCTTTCTCTCAAGCTGATCCACAACAGCGCCGAAACCCCATCTCCCGCCACGTACAGAAACCGCTTCGGCAGCCTCCGACGTGCCTACGAGTTGGTGCAATATGGTCATCCCAACCAGTTCAGTAACATGGACACACGCCATCGAACGCTCGCTTTGCGTGACGAACTGTTTGCGCGAATCCTTGCCACGTTTCCGAATCAGATTTCGGCGATTCGGCCGAGCGGAAGATGGCGAAGCAAACTCCGCTTCGACAATGGTCCGATGGTCTCAGTCTTGATCGCCCGCTCGATACGCGCTTGGAAACACACCCTCCGTTGGCAAGTAGACCCGCACCCCCAGGAACGCAAGCTGGTCACGCTCTTGGCCCGTCTCAATGAAGATAACAGCTCTTTCCTGGATTTCCATGTCCTTCCATGGATAGACCGGCGAACGAGGTTTCGGATATGTCTCAAGGACCCTTGTTTGACTCCTGGAAAACGGCTGCGTGATCTTTCGCTATTGTGCGAGGTCGCGGCGGAAGTGAACAAAGGAGCCAGCGGAAGTTCGAGCAATCGAACCAATCGACAGTCGATGTGACTGATTCGTTCTGGGCTTGCGCCTTTCCCGGCTGAGACGCGCTCTCACGGCACTTCTGAGGCGCGATTGGGCGATCTTCAAAGTATCGCCCGTGGCGGTCGCCGGAATGCAGGAGGCATACACCGCGCGCCATCCCTTTCCTTGCTGGCGCATTCGAGTGGCGCGTGAGACCTCTTCGAGACGCGGGCGACCATGCCCTACGGGAAGCCCCAACCTCAAGGAGAGAAGTACACGCTCCCTGAACCCGCGCGGATCGCGTACAATCTCTTCGGCAAAATCCGCTCGAAGCTCGCAGGCAAATCGGCGAACGACCGCGCCCAAATCGCGGTGTTTTCGCGGTGGGCGATGAGATAAATTTGGGCGCAACTTGGGCGCAAAATCCGGTTCCATTACCCCTCATTTTCGCCTGTTGCGGGGAGTGCGGGCCAGTGAGGGCAGCACATTCGACAGGACTTAGTTGCGGTGGATTGAGTGGGCGATAAGTTCGATTCCCATCGCCCGCTCCAAGCATCCGCGAGACACGCATTGATGCTTGCGGGCCAGTTCGTCTCTTAAATGAGGACCCTCCAGTGAGAAAGGGAGAAGTGCCACGGCAAATCGGCGCAATCGGCTGCGGAATCTTGACTCTGATGGCGACAGCCTTTGGCGTCTGCGCCGGGGAACATAGAGCTTCGGCGCAATCGCCGCCGCAGCGTACGGTGGCCATCACCATCGACGATTTGCCAGGGGCCATTCCCGGCACCGACAAGAGCCTGGGGGACCTGAAGGAGCTGCAACGAATCAACCGCGCGATTCCGGCCATTCTGCGCCATCATCACGTTCCCGCCATCGGATTCGTGAACGAATTCAAGCTCCAAGTGGCCGAAGAACGCGACGCGCGAGTCGCGCTGCTCCAGATGTGGCTCGACGCCGGTCTCGAGCTCGGCAACCATACCTACGCGCATGCGAATTTTTTCAAGACGCCGCTCGAGCAGTTCGAGGACGAAACCATTCGCGGCGAAGTGGTCACGCGCGCTCTGCTTTCCGCCGCCGGGCGCAGGGAAGCTTTTTTCCGCCACCCGTTTCTGAGTACCGGGCCCACCGCCGAAGCCAAGGCGGCCTTCGAAGCGTTCCTAAGACAACGCGGCTACCGAATCGCGCCGG
>Ga0187846_10000117_pt1 | contig 46639 bp, 48 predicted proteins | sample TC_taG_FD_161473 | JGI IMG/M metagenome (GOLD analysis project Ga0187846, IMG submission 161473) | Biofilm microbial communities from the roof of an iron ore cave, State of Minas Gerais, Brazil - TC_06 Biofilm (v2) | ecosystem: Environmental > Terrestrial > Deep subsurface > Cave > Wall biofilm... | reverse complement strand
AGCCAAGTTCGTGGGCAGCTAGCGCACCGGCCAGTCCGGCGATGCCGGAGCCGAGGATGACGACGTCATAGGAGCTGCTCGGCGTGGCCATCCGCTTAACTCCTTCGCCGCCACACGCAAAGTCCGCTTGTAGCACGGTTCTCTGCGCCGAGTTCCGCCATCTTCGCGTCCCACTCCCGCCAGGATTGGGGAGTGTCTGATCGCAACAATCGAAGGGCGTCGACTACTGGCACTCGCCGGCTGAGGGGACCAAGTCAGTATGCATTTCCGCTGTTCGAGGCTCATCCGCGGCGAGGTGGAGCGATGCTGGTCCCTTCTCGGTTTGACCATAACCGACGGTCCGTCCTGCATACGTCGAATGACTGCTGCATGCGCGGATTGCCGACCTTCGCGGATCCCGTGGCGAAGGACCAGGTTGCGCCGGTAGCAGACTAGACACCCGCCGGGTGACAACTGCAAACAGAGTGCGCTGCAGCGCGGTAGGGGTCCGGAGTGACTGCCCTCGATTTGCTGAGGCTGAGGGCGTGAAAGCCTGACAGAACCGGTGCAGGGTCCTATCCGTGCAGGAAGCGGCGCAGCGCCTCGCGATTGTCGTGCTCGGCCTGCTTGGTAACGCGGGCATTCGTTACCCGATAGAAGCCGTGGTACGCCCGCGGATACATGTGAAGCTCGACCGGCACCCCGCGCGGCTCAATCGATCTGCATAGATCATGTTTTCTTCAAGGAAGAGATCAAGACCGCCAACCGAAATGTAGATTGGAGGCAAGCCCGACACATCCGCTGCTCGTGCAGCCGCCGCGTAAGGCGAGACGTCGGCCGAGCCGGGCTCTTTGCCCAGCAGCGAACGCCAGCCGAAATAGTTGTTCTCTTGCGTCCAGACGAACTCACCGACGTAAGGATGTAGGTCCCTGCGCACCGCCGTGCGGTCGTCGATCATCGGATAGATCAGGTGCTGAAAGGCGAATTTTGGTCCCTGCCGATCGCGGGCGTAAAGTGCGGCCGCTGCCGCGAAACCGCCGCCTCCGCTTTCGCCCTTAATACCGATGCGGGCGGGATCAAGCCCGAGCTGGCCTGCATTTGCGTGCAGCCAAGCGAACACCGAGTAGATGTCCTCCAATGGCGCCGGGTGCGGGGATTCCGGCGCGAGGCGATGATCCACCGAATAGATCGCGCATCTTAGCTCCGATGCGAAGAGCCTATTTTCCACATCCTTCATTTCCGGCGCGCCCATCACGAAGCCCCCGCCATGGATGTGTACGATGACGGGCAGTGGCTCGTTGGACGTGACCGGGCGATAGGTCAGCACGCGGATCGGCTTTGCGCCAAATAAACTATCGATATGGATCTCGGCGGCGGCGATATCGGGCAGGTTCGGTTTCGGCACGGCTTCAGCCAGTTCCAGTGCATTGGCGCGGCGCTGCGTCAAGGACTCGGCGGTCAGCGGCAGCAGTTGCTGAGCAAGCGCATCGCGCAATTCGGGATCGACAAGCTCGATTGTGCTCATGAGTGGCGGCCCTCCGTTTGTGACAAGCAAAACGATAAGGCAAATAACTGGCGCTGCATCCCGGAACCGACCAGCGAGATACCGTTGCCACTAATATAAACTCGATAGTTGCAATGCGGGAGAGCGCCGGCGAGGTTGTCAAACTCCCGGTCGCGCAGCGTGAGCGTCTCGATCCTCTGGCCGATCCGCGGTCCTTGCCGCGCGCGGCCATCGTAGGTCGCTGACGTTTGATTTGCGACGGCCGCTTTGAAAGCGAGGGCATCACCGGTGGAGCAAATCACGAAGGGCATAGACACCCGGGCAGACCTACAATCGGTCGAGCTGAGTCCGGAATGGCAATCGCCCCGGCCAAACGGATACAGGCAAGTGACGACGGCCCTGCGCCGATCGCGGACCCTCGGCCTACGCCTACCGACGCAGGCAAAGTGCTGTCTTCAGCGCGGCGGGGCCAGTCAACGGCCGACGGTGGCGCCTGCCGGGTATGCAAACGCGCGATTTGAGGTTGCTCAAAACGCCCAAGACAGCAACCGTGGTGTCGACACCGCTAGCAATCTGGTGAATGTCGGATAAGACCGCGGTGGGGGGAAGGTCCATGGAATTAGGTATCTATCACGAGTTTCCGGTGCTGCCGGGCCGCAGCCAGGCCGAATGCTTTGCCGCCGGGTTCGACATCGTCGACGCTAGTGAGGAATACGGCCTCGACGTGATGTGGCTCGCGGAACTGCATTTCGACAAACGGCGCGCCCTCGCCGCCAGCCCGCTGGTCCTTGGTACCGCGATCGCGGCCCGCACCGAAAGGATCAGGATCGGGACCAGCGTGCAAGTGCTTCCGCTGGCTAATCCGCTTCGCATCGCCGAGGAAGCCGCGACCTTGGACCACGTCTCCAAGGGCCGACTGATCTTCGGCGTCGGGCGCAGCGGCGTCGTGAAGACCTATGAGGCACTGAACATCGCCTATTCCGAAAGCAAGGACCGCGAGATTGAGTGTCTCGAGATCATCCAGCGCGCCTGGCAGGAAGACAATTTCTCCTACAAGGGCAAGTTTTACGACATCCAAGACGTCACGGTCGTGCCGCAGCCGGTGCAACAACCGACGCCCGAAATCCGCATCGCGGCGGTGAGCGTCGAAACATTCCCCGCGGCCGGCAAAGCGGGCCAAGGCCTGTTCCTGTCCGTGCGGCACGAGGATGTGCGGATGTTCAAGCAGCACATCGACGTCTACCGCAAAGCCTGGACCGACGCCGGACATCCAGGGGAGGCGCCTGTCTATCTTCGTTGCCCCGGTTTCGTCGCCAAAACCGATTCAGCGGCTCAGGAGGCCTACGGACCCACGCTGAAGCATTTCCAGAACCAAAGCCGCCTGCTCGCCGATTCCTCTCGTCGGCAAAACAGCCCGCCGGACCACCCGCGCTGGAAAACCTCGCGGCGCCTCACTGAAATTCCGCTTGAGGAAACGTTGCGCGGTTCGGTGTTTATTGGCTCATCCGATACGGTGGTGGGGAAGTTGAAAGACCTACAACGCGACATCGGGCTGTCGGGCGTGCAGTTGGAAACCAATTGCGCTGGCCTCGCCGCTCACGCGGCGGAACGAGAGGCGATCCGGCTACTGGCGCGGGAGGTCAAGTCGGCGTTCCGTTGAACGCGGCTTAGAGCCTCCGCGGCGACGATCGTGAATGGCCGGAGTGGGGCAACACGGCCGAAGACGGTGGTTCGCTGGAGCGACTGCTTTGCGGTCGACTCCGGCACTGGACGGTGGGTACCAAATATCAGATTTTTGACCGCTAGGGCGTCCGGTGCAGCCCCGCCCCGATCCGCGGTGGCGTTTCATCGTCCCGAATGCGGAACAGCCCGCCCTCCGTCTCAACCCTGGACGCCGCGTACCAGCGGGCGACGAAGGCGCTCGCCAGAGTATCGTCGAGGAAATAGATCGAAACGGCATCGTTGAGCACGCCGCGCATGCCCGACGGCGTGATCGCCCAGCCATGGGCGCCGCAATTCCCGTCGAGCCATTCCCTGATTTCCGTGTAGCGCTGACCAAATCCGCTCGGCGGCACGCCGATCTTTATCCGCACGGGAAAGCGCCGTTCGGCCATCGTGACGATCTCGCGCGGGTTGCCGGGCATAGTCGGAGTTCCTATTTCGTTCTAAATCGAAGTTCTCACGCCCGTCGGATCGTGTCCAGTCTCTTGGGTCGTCTGCCGGGCTAGGCTAAGGTTGGAACCATGTGTGGCCGCGTCCGTCTCTCCTCCGATGTCAGCGAGATCAAGCTTGTGTTCTCGATCCCGCCACATCGGCCTATTCCAAATTTTCCGCCGAGTTGGAACGTGGCTCCGACGGACCAGCTTCCCGTGGTCCGTCACGACAGGAAAGCCGGAGAGCGCAGTCTGGACCTGCTGCGCTGGGGCCTTGTTCCCTACTGGGCCAAGGATCTGAACGTCGGCTTCGCCAACATCAACGCCAAGGCGGAAGGGAACGAGACCAGGCCGGCCTTCCGTGACGCATTCCAGCACCGCTGCCTTGTGCCGGTCGATAGCTTCTACGAATGGAAAAAAACCGGGACCGGCAAGCAGCCCTACGCGATTGCGCTGGCGGACGGAAGCCTGATGGCGCTGGCTGGCCTGTGGGAGAACTGGCGCTCGCCGGCGGGCGAGTGGGTGCGAAGCTTCGCGATCATCACCACCACGCCGAACGAATTATGCCCTGAACTTCACAACCGCATGCCGGTGGTCCTCAAGCCTGAAACATGGCGGGTTTGGCTCGGAGAAGAGCCCGCCGATGCATCCGCGGTGAAAGCTTTGCTCGCGCCGTTTCCATCGGACGAGATGACCAGCTGGGCCGTGAGCCCGCGGGTCGGGAACGTCAGGAATAATGACCCAGGCTTGATCGAACGGATTGCCGCCTAGCGCCGCGATGCATCCGGGGGTCCGCCCCCGCAGTCGCCTTGTGCCGCGGCGCCATGGCAGGGCTTAATTGATCTCGATAACCGAAGGGGACCATGGTGGCAGAGGGTCAAGCCGCTACAGGGAACGCGTCGCAGATCGAATTCTGGAATAGCGCCGCGACGCGGGCGTGGGCCGACCAGTACGCACGAATGGATCGTGCGGTCGCCGCCCTAACGAAGGAGCTTTTGGATTTGGCGGCGCCCCAGCCGGGCGAGCGCGTACTCGACATCGGGTGCGGTCCCGGCACGACAGTTCTTGAGCTGGCGAAGCATGTTGGCCCGGGCGGTCATGTGCTTGGCGCAGATGTCTCCGAGCCATCGGTCGCCCGGGCGCGCGAACGGATCGGTGCTGCCGGCCTCAAGCACGCGGAGGTCATCGTCGCCGACGCTTCGGTCCATCCTTTTCCGCCTAACAGCTTCGAGCTGACGTTCTCGCGCTTTGGAATCATGTTCTTTAGCGATCCAGTGGCCGCCTTTGCGAATGTGCGGCGGGCGATGAAGCCGGGCGGGCGATTGGCGCTGGCGGTGTTCCGCCCGGCAAGCGAGAAGCTGTGGCCGAACGCCCCACTCGAAGCGGTGCGTCACTTGCTGCCTCCGATTCCGGCGCCCGGGCCCGAGGAGCCAGGCCCTTTCTCCTGGGCCGATCCAGCCCGCGTGCATCGGATCTTGGAAGGCGCCGGGTTTAGCGAGGTTTCATTGACGCCCCTCGACCCAATAATTCAGCTCGCCGGCCCCGCAGGAGAAGCAGAGGCGGCAGACTTCGTCATGGCAATGGGCCCACTGGCGCGGGTGCTTCCGAGCCTTTCGCCAGCGCAGCGCGAGAATGTGCGTGCGACCCTTGAGGTCTATTTCAGAGGGCACACCACTTCACAAGGCGTCGTTTTGCCGGCCGCGAACTGGGTGGTCCGGGTGCGCGTTTGACGGGCTCTGCCCCTGACCACGCGAATTGTCGGATCGGCGTATTGTGGCCTAGACGGGCAGGCTGAATGCAGGCTGCTCGGCTTCTTCCGCCGCGAGCGAAGACATCGAGATACCCAAGAGCCGAATGCCTCTCACGACGGGAAAGAGAGGTTCGAGCAGGGCGTCGCCGAGCTGTTCGAGCTCGCTTCGTGTCCTGACCGGGATCTGCCCGGTGCGGCTGCGCGTGATGATCTGAAAGTTGGCGAACTTGACCTTTGCGGCCGCGAATGCCGGAGCCGTCGCAGTAGTCCCATACCTTGTCGACGATCTCGCGAAGCGCGTCCCGCGCGGCTTCGTAGGCGAAGAGATCGGCGGGGAATGTGTTCTCGGCGCCGACGGATTTGCGTATCCGATCGGCGCGGACGGGCCGTTCGTCCACGCCGCGCGCGGCCCAGTAATAGTAGGAGCTCACTTTCCCGAAATGCTGCTGCAGGAACTCCAGGGTCTTGTCCCTTAGATCGAGCCCGGTTTCGATGCCGAGAGCCGACATCTTCCTCGCGGTGGCGGGCCCGAAGCCGTGAAACTTTCTGACCGGCAGGCTCTCGACGAACGCTGGGCCCGTTTTAGGGGTGATGACGAACAACCCGTCCGGCTTGCGGTGGTCGGAAGCGAGCTTGGCGAGGAACTTGTTGTAGGAGACTCCGGCCGACGCCGTGAGCCCGGTTTCGGCGCGGATTGTAGCCCGGATTTGTTCCGCGATTTGCGTCGCCAAGACGATGCCCTTGAGGTTTTCCGTGACGTCGAGATAAGCCTCGTCGAGCGACAGCGGCTCGATAACCGGCGTGTATTCCGCGAAGATTTCCCGGATCTGCAGAGAGATTGCCTTGTAGGCATCGAACCGCGGTTTGACGAAGATCAGATCGGGGCACTTTCGCTTGGCGGTGATCGAGGGCATCGCCGAATGAACGCCAAACTTCCGCGCCTCGTAGCTTGCCGCCGCGACGACGCCGCGTTCGCGCGATCCGCCGACCGCGACCGGCTTGCCGCGCAGTTGGGGATTGTCGCGCTGTTCGACAGATGCGTAGAAAGCATCCATGTCGATATGGATGATTTTACGCGAGCGCCCCGCCTCGCCCGAAAAGCTTTCCGCGCGCTCTTCTGTCCCCATCACAGCCCTCTCCCGCTCGTTGGCCAGGCGAGGATGCGGTTCGCGTCAACCGCGTATCGGACGATAGGTAACCGATGGCGTCAGCTGGCGCCAGCAGCTAACCTCCCCCGCCGGCACAGGCGATAGCGAGGGAGAGTGGTATGCATTTCGGCGGCGCGATGTTCTTTACCGATTACTCGATGCCGGCGCCGGAGCTTGCCCGCGCGCTCGAGGAGCGCGGTTTCGAGTCGATCTGGGCCCCCGAGCACTCGCATATCCCGCTGTCGCGCAAGACGCCATTCCCAGGCGGAGGCGAGGTGCCCAAAGCCTGTTACGACGCGATGGACCCGTTCGTGGTTCTGGCCGCGGCGAGTCAGGTGACCAAGAGAATCAAATTCGGCACCGGCGTGGCGCTCATTCAGCAGCGCGACGTTATCCAGACCGCCAAACTCGTCGCGTCGATTGACCAGGTGAGTCAGGGACGGTTCCTGTTCGGCGTCGGCGGCGGCTGGAACCAGGACGAAATGGAAGACCACGGCACCGTCTATGCGACCCGCTTCAAGCGGATGCGCGAATCGATCGAGGCGATGAAGGAAGTCTGGACCAAAGCCGAGGCGGAATATCACGGCGAGTTCGTGAATTTCGACCCGATGATCGCCCGGCCCAAACCGGTCCAGAGACCGCATCCGCCGATCCATGTTGGCGGCGCTTTCCCGCATGGCGCACGACGCGCGATCCGCTATGGGCGATGGTTGGATTCCCGGTGGCGATATCCGCGAGGTTCTGCCGAAATTCCGCGAGATGGCGCGGGACGCCGGTCGCGATGCGGCTTCGATCGAAATCACCTCCTTCGCACTCGGCGAAGATCCTGATCGGGTGAAGCGCCTGGCGGAGATGGGCGTCGCCCGCGTCGTGCCGATGTTCCCGCCCGAGAATGCGGACACGGTGCTGCCCATCGTCGACCGGTGGATGAAAATCATGCGGCAGGTGAACGGGTAAATCCGGGCGGGATCGATCCGCGGCAGCGCGCGCGTCGAACCTGGAACATGCAGCGATCGCTCGACGACTGGCGGCGCTCCGAGGCAACGGCGCTCCCCGGCTGGATCAAACCGCAACTCAGCAGACTGGTCGACCAGGCGCCCGACGGGCCAGACTGGCTCCATGAAATCAAATTCGACGGCTACCGGATGCACGCCCAGCTGGACCGGGGTACCGCCCGGCTGCTGACCCGCACCGGGCTTGATTGGACGCATAAATATCCGGCGATAGCCGCGGCGGTCGCGGCACTTCCGGCGCAACAGGCTTATCTTGACGGAGAGTTGTGCGGGTCCGACCGGATGGCACAACCTCGTTCAGCCTGATCCAGAACGCCTCGGACACCGGTAACAGCGAAGCGCTCGTCTTTTTACTGTTCGATCTCCTCCACCTCGATGGCGAGGCGATCGCGTCGATGCCGGTTACGGAGCGGAAAGAGCGCCTGCGGGCCCTGCTGTCGCGCACCGACTCGCCGCTGCATTTCAGCGATCACCAGATCGGGCGCGGGCGGGCTTTTCACGATCATGCCTGCACCCTGAAAGTGGAAGGGATCGTCTCGAAAAGGATCGACGCGCCGTACGCTCCCGGCAATCGCGGCCTTTGGCACTGAGGGGACAATTGAGCGAGCCGGCGGACCGTCGGGTTCTTGGGGTACAGCTGACGCTCCCTGACAAGTGCACGATCTCGTGGCCCTCGACGCTCACGTCGCCGAGGGCTTGACGCGGGTATCGCACTGACCCGGCCGGGCAGCAATCGACTTGGGGTGGGCGAACGTGGGCGTCGAGTGCCTCGATCGTGCGGCGACGGGTCTCGATCCTGATCAGCAGGTAGGCGACGACCGCGAGTGTTACGACGGAGCCCATAAGCTCCGCGGTTTGCGTCGCAGACACGCAGCTGAAGCCTTATGTTGGCGCCACGACGCGAAGGATCATGCGATTTCACGCGAAGGTGGTAAGGATCATCACTGGTGAGAGCGAATCTTACCGAGACGGCCACCCTATCTGTAGCCGCTCGCACGCCGTTGGCATCCGTTCCGAGATAGCAAATCGTACGCTCGATCTGAGCGTGTCCGAGAAGAGCTTAGCCGCTCCTGAGTTGACCGTCGTGCTGGTTTCGAACTTGGTGACGATGATGCTCGCCTCGCGCGATCTGCGATCGCGGATGGCGTCGGGTAGCTGGCTCCATCCGCGCTCGGTACTCGGCGACCGTCACGATGTGCGGCAACGGTGCCGTGCAATGGCGACGCTGCCGGCACCATTTTCGTGACACGTGGTTGACACGCCTCAGCTCCACGGCTTAAAAATGAAGATAATTATCAAATATTTAGACAGCATGCCATGCTACGTTGACATCGTAGGGGTCACTGGTTCAATCCCAGTCGCGCCCACCATATAATTCACTAATTTAGATCACAGGGCGCTGTGTGCTTGTTGTCGCGTCGGATCGTGAACAGGGCATCCCTACCTGACGCTCTGTTGACAGTTGGGGCGTAAGATAACAATGGGTTTGGCGGTCTCCTAGCGGTCCAAGCCTGAAAGGGGAGCGGTGTCGCAAAGTCCTCCCGGGGGCGCCACCGCTCCTTTCGTCCTCGCCTCGACCGATACCGGCAAACCCGCCGGAGGAAATACGCCCCGCTCTTACACCACGCCTTGGGCCACGATTTTTCGATCAAGCAGTAAGTAAGTCCTTGACAGCACCGCGGCGCTTTCATTGCATCGCGGGATGAGAGAGTCCCCTCGTATCACCCCTGAAAAAAGTGTCGAGCGGGCCGCCCGCGAAGCACGGCTGGCCAAGGCGTTGCGCGAGAATCTGGTGCGGCGCAAGGAACAAAAGCGCGCGCGGGATCAGCGGGCGATGTCGCAATCGCAAGGCACGGACAAGGAGCGCGAGCCGCCGGCTTGAGCGGCTCCCCCCGGTTCCAGTAAAAGCATTCACGATGGCCGACGGCGCGTCCGTGAGTGGCCCGCTGCCGCTGCCATGTCGACAGGCGGCCTGTGGAACGAAGCGATGGACAAGATTTGCATCAAGGGAGGGCTGGCGCTCGAGGGTGTGATTCCGATCGGGGGCGCCAAGAACGCCGCATTGCCGCTGATGGCGGCGAGCCTGCTGACACCCGAAACTCTGATCCTGAAGAACGTTCCCGATCTGGCCGACATCGCGACGATGGCAAATCTGCTCGTCCAGCATGGCGTTGCTATCTCACCCGAAGCAGCGGCCGACGGCGGGCATACTGTCGAATTGTCGGCCGCACACATTACCTCGACCACCGCGCCCTACGATCTTGTCCGCAAGATGCGAGCTTCGGTTCTTGTACTCGGGCCGCTTCTCGCGCGCTGCGGCAGAGCGCGCGTGTCGCTGCCCGGTGGCTGCGCGATCGGACCGCGGCCGGTCGACCTTCACATCAAAGGGCTGCAGCGCCTCGGCGCCGAAGTCGAGCTGCGCCAAGGCTATATCGACGCACGCGCGCCAAGGGGTCTCAAAGGCGCCGAAATCGCGTTCCCAGCCGTGTCGGTCGGGGCCACCGAGAACCTTCTGATGGCGGCTACGCTCGCAGACGGCGAAACCTTGCTGATCAACGCGGCGCGGGAACCGGAGATCACGGACCTTGCCACATGTCTGGTTTCCATGGGTGCGCGGATCGACGGAATCGGCACGGACCGCCTGCGCATCGCCGGTGCCGCCCGGCTGCATGGGACGGTTCATAGGATCATCCCGGATCGCATCGAAACCGGCACTTACATTATGGCGGCGGCGGCGACGGCGGGCGAGGTCCGGTTGACTGGCACTCGGATCGATCTCGTCGCGGCGTTGGTGCGCGTCCTCGACGGGGCCGGGGTAGAGGTGTCTGCTGCTCCCGATGGGCTCAGGGTGCGCCGACAAGGCGGCTCGCTTGAGGGAGTCGACATCATGACCGAACCCTATCCGGGCTTTCCGACCGACCTGCAGGCGCAAGTCATGGCGCTGATGGCGACCGCGACAGGCGCGTCGATGATCACGGAGACGATTTTCGAGAATCGCTTCATGCACGTTCCCGAGCTCTCCCGCATGGGTGCCAACATCAACGTGCACGGCGCCTCGGCGTTAGTGCGCGGGGTGCCGACGCTGATGGGGGCGCCAGTCATGGCGACAGACCTGCGCGCGTCGGTATCGCTGGTCGTTGCCGGCCTCGTCGCGGCAGGAGAGACGGTGATCAACCGCGTCTATCACCTGGACCGCGGATACGAGCGTCTCGAGGAAAAACTCGCGGCGTGTGGTGCCCGGATCGAGAGGGTGCGCGATGCGCGCTGACGAGGGCGGTACCGCGTTCAAGCTGCGCGCCGAGGATGCGGACGACCTCGCGGTGATCTCGGCCTGCCTGCAAGACGCGCTCGTAGCCGTCCGCGATCTCGCCTTTGTTCAGCAGGATCAAACGTTCCTGATGGTCGCCAACCGGTTCCGCTGGGAGCGGGCGACGCGCCCGGCGCATGGCGAGGACGGTTATCAGCGCAGCTTGTGTGGCATCACCTTTGGAGCAGTCATCGGCGTATCCTATCACGGCTTCCGTCGCAGTGAGGACGCGCGGATCTTGTCGCTGCTTGCAATCCGACCCCCGCACGACGGCGAGCGAGACGCGATTCTGCTCGAATTCTCCGATAGGGCTACGATACGGCTTGAGGTCAGCCATATCCTTTGCCATGCGCAGGATATCGGCGAGCCCTGGCCGACCTCATGGCAGCCCTGGCATGATGTGGATGAGCGGGTGTGAGTGCCGCGCCCGATCGGAGCCACCCCCAAAATCCGTTGATCCTGGCCCTCCCGAACGGTCGGATCCTCGGCGAGGTGATGCCGCTGTTGCGGCGTCTCGGTGTTACGCCGGAGCCTGCCTTTGAGGATCCCGGCTCACGTCAGCTGCGTTTCACGACCAGCGAGCCTGCGCTCGATCTGATCCGGGTGCGCAGCTTTGACGTCGCCACCTTTGTCGCCTTCGGGTCCGCCGAGCTCGGCATCGCCGGCAACGACGTGCTAATGGAATTCAATTATTCCGAGATTTACGCTCCACTTGACCTCGATGTTGGGCATTGCCATCTCGCGGTGGCGGCGACTACGGACTGGGTCGCACACGAGAATGTCACGCGGGCGAGCCATATCCGGGTGGCCACGAAATATCCGGAGATCACCCGCCGCCATTTTGCCGCGCGCGGCATCCAGGCGGAATGCATCAAGCTGAACGGTGCGATCGAGCTCGCTCCGCATCTTGGTCTCTGCTGTCATATCGTCGATCTCGTCCAGACCGGGGCCACGCTGAGGGCGAACGGGCTCATCGAGATCGAGCAGATCGCCACAGTCAGCTCGCGGTTGATCGTCAACCGACCGGCGCTTAAGACCCGTCCGGAAGAGGTCGGCGGTTGGATCGAGCGGTTTCGTGACGCGATCGGTCAGCGGCGTCATGACACTCGAAGTCGCCGACCCGTGGCACCCTTAGGAAGATCTGATGCCGGTTAGGCTCGCAACCCGCGAAGCCGGGTTCGAAGCGGGGTTCCGAAAGCTGCTCGAGGCCAAGCGCGAGAATGCCGAGGATGTCGATGTCACCGTCGCCGCGATCGTCGAGGATGTTGCGCGGCGCGGTGACGCCGCGCTGATCGATTACACAAGCCGCTTCGACGGCGTTGACCTCGCAGCTTCCGGTCTTCGCCTCACACGCCGCGGGATTGCCGAGGGGGCAGCCGCGGCCCCAGCCGAGACGGTCGCGGCGCTGCGAATCGCCGCCGGGCGGATCGAAAGCTTTCATCGCCGTCAGCTGCCACCGGAGATCGATTACGTCGATGCGCTCGGGGTGCGGCTCGCCAATCGCTGGCGGCCGATCGCGGCGGTCGGGCTTTACGTCCCAGGGGGTACCGCAGCCTACCCATCTTCGGTGCTAATGAACGCGATCCCGGCCAAGGTGGCCGGTGTCGAACGGTTGGTGATGACCGTGCCAGCGCCGGGTGGTGTGCTCAACCCGCTTGTTCTCGCTGCCGCCGAGCTGGTCGGAATCGACGAGGTGTATCGGGTCGGCGGCGCGCAGGCGGTGGCGGCACTCGCTTATGGCACGGCCACGATCGCGCCCGTCGACAAGATCGTGGGGCCCGGGAATGCGTATGTCGCCGCCGCCAAGCGACGCGTCTTCGGCCGAGTCGGGATCGACATGATCGCCGGTCCGTCCGAAATTCTCGTCGCCGCCGATCGCCGCAACGACCCGCAGTGGATCGCCGCCGATTTGCTATCCCAGGCAGAGCACGACGTCGCGGCGCAAGCGATCCTCATCACCGATGATGCCGCCTTCGCGACCGAAGTCGCGGCGGCGGTCGAGAGCCATCTGACGCGATTGCCGCGTGCGCGGATCGCGCGGGCGAGCTGGCAGGCGCACGGTGCCATCCTCCTCGTCGCCGACTGGGAAGAGGCGGCGGTGCTGATCGACCGCATTGCTCCCGAGCATCTTGAGCTCGCGCTCGACGAGGCTGATGCCCTCGCGGAGCGAGTAACGCATGCCGGCGCGATCTTCCTCGGCCGCCACACTCCCGAGGCCATCGGCGATTACATTGCTGGACCCAACCATGTCCTGCCGACGTCCGGCAGCGCGCGGTTCGCCTCGGGCCTCAGCGTCTTCGACTTCGTCAAACGCAGCTCGCTCGTTCGCTGCGACGCTTCGAGCCTGGCGGCACTCGCGCCCGCGGCGATTCGTCTTGCCGAGGCAGAAGGGCTAGAAGCGCACGCGCTGTCATTGTCGATCCGGCTCCCACGACAGGCATGAACCGACAGCCATGGACGACCAGCGGGGCGAATGGCGGATCGCCGGCATTACCCTCGACGAGCACACCGTGGTTCGCCGCAGCCCCGATATCGAGCACGAGCGAGCAGTCGCAATTTTCGATTTGCTGGAGGAGAACCGCTTTGCACCCGCCTCCGGACTTGACGGGCCGTTTCATCTCCACCTGGCCATCGAAGAGAACCGCCTGAACATCAACGTTCGATCGGCGGTAAACGGAGCGAGCGAGACGATCGTACTGCCTCTCGCGCCGTTTCGCGGTATCGTCCGAGACTATTTTATGATCTGCGAAAGCTATTACCAGGCGATCCGCCGGTCGAGCCTAGCGCAGATCGAGGCGATCGACGAGGGAAGGCGATCGCTGCACGACGAGGGATCGACGTTGTTGATAGAGCGGCTCGCCGACAAAGTCGCCGTCGATCACGACACCGCCCGGCGCCTCTTCACCCTGATTTGCGTGTTGCATTTGCGAGGATGACCCTGTGGGGACGGTGCCTCTCCTCGTGCTCGCTTCCGCCTCGCCGCGCCGGCTCGATCTGCTTCGGCAGATCGGGATTGAGCCCGAAAGGATCGATCCCGCCGACATCGACGAAGCCCCTCGGCCCGGCGAGCTGCCATCGGCTCATGCGATGCGCCTCGCCGAGGAGAAAGCGAAGGCTGTGATGCCACGGCACCCCGGCGCCTACATCTTGGCCGCCGACACGGTCGTCGCTTGCGGTCGCCGCATCCTGCCAAAACCCACGGACCCAGCCACGGCCCGATCCTGTCTACAACTGTTGTCCGGGCGCCGCCATCGCGTTCATGGCGGCGTAGCTCTGGTGGGTCCCGATGAACGGCTAACCTTGCGGCGGGTGGACAGCCAGGTTGCGTTCAAGCGCCTCAGCGAGACCGAGATTGCGGCCTATCTTTGCAGCGGTGAATGGCTCGGCAAGGCCGGCGGCTACGCGATCCAAGGTCGAGCGGCCGCGCTCATCCGCTGGGTAAGCGGCTCCTATTCGAACGTGGTCGGACTGCCGCTCTTCGAGACAGCTCAGCTGCTCGCTGGCAGCGGCTACCGTCCACCTTGCCAAGCGCGCTACTGATCGCCGCAGAGCCGGGCGAGTGGCGCGCTGCGTTGCTCGAGGACGGCGTTCCGGTCGAGCTCTTCGTCGAGCGCGGCGATCGGAGCGAGGCCGGCAGCATCCATCTCGGCCGCGTGCGCCGTCTGCTGCCGGCGCTCGGCGCGATGCTCGTCGATATCGGCGGCGATCGGCCGGCCTTCCTGCCCTCTAGTGAAGTCATGCCGCGCGGCCGGCAGCTAAACGAAGGCGAGCGCGTCATCGTCCAAATTCGCCGCGAGTCGCAGGGCGGCAAGGCGGCACGGCTGACGACAGGCGTGGTGCTGCGCGGCAGGCTCCTCGAGCTGCGATCGGGACGGCCCGGCATCCTTGGCGGCGAGACCCTGCCGCCGGTGGAACGAGCTAACCTCTCCGGCATCGCGGGAGAATTCGCAGCAGGGTTGAGGATCCGGCAGCCAGCGCCGAGCGACTCCCTCATCGCCGAAGCGACGGATCTGAGCAGGCGGTGGGGGGACATCCTCGACCGAGCCACAAAACTATCACCGCCGTCCCGGCTCCACCCTCCCCTCTCCTTCGCCGCCGCGCTCGCCAGTGCGCTGCCGGCGGCGCCCGGCGGGATCCTCGTCGACGATCCTGCCATCCTCCCGGAACTTCGCGGGGTCTTCCCCGATACCGTGATGCAGCACCAAGCAGAGGGCGAGTGGCCGGTCGAGCTTGGCACAGTGTTCGACCGGGCGTTGTCCGGTTCGATCGCGCTGGCCGGAGGCGGCTCGGTTCATATCGAGGCGACGCACGCCGCAGTGCTGATCGACGTCGACAGCGGGAGTCCGGAAGCTGGGTCGCCCGAGCGCACCGGGCTCGCGGCTAATCTCGCCGCTGTCAGTGTCATCGCCCAGCAGATCCGGCTGCGCAACCTCGGCGGCGGCATCGTCATAGATTTTGTCGGTTTGGAGGACCGTGGATTGCGAGCACGCGTCCGCGACGCGCTCGCCGAAGCGCTGGCACCCGACCCGGCATGCCCGCAAATTCTCGGTTGGACACGGCTCGGCCACCTCGAGCTGGTGCGGCCGCGTCGCGGGCGACCGCTTGCCGAGGCCGTGCTCGAGCCTCGTCCCGGGGGCGGCCTCATCAAGACCGCAATCACTGTGGCGCACGAGGCACTACGCGCACTTCGCCGAGAAGCGCGAGCCCAGCCGGGGGGTCTGTGGCGTCTCACCGTCAATCCGGATGTCGCCGCGGCGTTGGCCGAGGGTGCGGCGGCGCCTTTACGCGCGCTCGAGAGCCGATTCGGACGCGAGATCGCGGTCGAGGCCGATCCCAGCCTCGATCGCGTCCGCTTTCAAATCGCTGGGACGGGAGATCGCGGTTGACCGCGCGCCCCGCCGTGATCCACAGAGCCGGTAGCGAAAGCAGGCTTGGGCGGAGGCGGGTAGGGTCGCGTCCCTCTATCTTTCCCTGCCGTGTGGGAAAACTCAGGGTAAAAATCTTTCCGAGCTCTCGCCATTCCAAAAAAATCGGGTGCGATCAAAAACTTGAGCATGATGTTCGGCAACAATCGAAGGCCTGGCAGGGAACCGGCAGGGAAGCCCCAAACCCTCCGATCGCCCTTTGCGATCGCCCGATCGCCATTACTATTATCACAATTAATTAATAATTACGCATGGTTGTGCTATATGGGGCGGATATCCGTGGAGGCAAGAGGGCGACAAGGTCACCCGGGCTCGGGGGTGAAGAGAATAGCGAGGGCCCCGAGTCCGAGAACAAGATGCCCGAGACTAAGCGCGATTACAGGTCGGCTGCGGCAAGCCGCCGGTGCACAGTCGATTCAAGAATGCCCAATACGGCAACCCGCGCGGGCCGTGCCCGAAAACCAAAGGCGCTGTTGATCGAAGCGCTCAACAATCCAAGCGCGAGGCGGCCATTAGGCTTGGCGACAAATCGGCCGGGCGGATTTGCGGGCGACTAGGATGCCGATCGACATGCTGAAGCACGCCGAGAAGAAGGCCGGCTGGAGCCGCCGCCCATGCCCGCGCCGTTCACCGGGCGGACGAGGAGGTGATGCTGACCTGCATCACGAGGCTGGGCAATCCTGGGAGGAGGAACTCGAGAGGGGCACGGAAGGCTGCCTTCAGCATGCCCAGGAATCCTCGGAGACACGCCCCCTCCCTATCCCCCCCCGCTTTGCGCCCAGTCGGATTCTTGTCGACGATCCTGCGATCGTCCCGGAACTCCGCGCGGTCTTTCCCGACACCCTGATGCACCACAGACCGGAGGTCGAGTGGCCGGTCGAACTCGACGCCGTGTTCGATCAGGCGTTAGCTGGTGCGGTCGCGCTCGGCAGCGGCGGCTCGGTTCATATCGAGGCGACCCGCGCCGCGGTGCTAATCGACGTCGACAGCTGAGTCCGGAAGCTGGGTCGCCCGAGCGCACCGGGCTCGCGGCTAATCTCGCCGCTGTCAGTGTCATCGCCCAGCAGATCCGGCTGCGCAACCTCGGCGGCGGCATCGTCATAGATTTTGGCGGTTTGGAGGACCGTGGATTGCGTGCACGCGTCCGCGACGCGCTCGCCGAAGCGCTGGCACCCGACCCGGCATGCCCGCAAATTCTCGGTTGGACACGGCTCGGCCACCTCGAGCTGGTGCGGCCGCGTCGCGGGCGACCGCTTGCCGAGGCCCTGCTCGAGCCTCGTCCCGGGGGCGGCCTCATCAAGACCGCAGCCACTGTGGCGCACGAGGCACTACGCGCGCTGCGCCACGAGGCACGAACACAGCCCGGACGTCATTGGCGTCTGACCGTCAGCCCGGATGTCGCCGCGGCGTTGGCCGAGGGTGTGGCAGCGGCATTACGCGGGCTCGAACAACGATTCGGCCGCGAGATCGCGATCGAGGCCGATCCCGGGCTCGATCGCATCCGCTTTCAAATCGCTTCGATCTGACTATATCGGCCTGACATGAAGCTCCGATCGTCGGATTCGCCGCGCCTCTGTCCGATCTGCGGCAAGCCGGCGACCGTGCAAAACCGACCATTTTGCTCGGCGCGCTGTTCCCGGATCGATCTCGGGCGCTGGCTTAAAGGCAATTACCGGATCCCGACCGAGGAGGGACCCGACGAGGGCAACGGTGACGAAGCCTAATCCACAGCGCGATTGACGCCCGCAGCACAACCCGTAAGCATGCGTATCGTCAAGCGCGCGAGGGGGATTGCAATGAGCGCGTCGCCGCGGGCCAATCACTACAGGGTCATCTACGCCGACCCGCCATGGACGTTTTCCACCTATTCGCGCAAAGGCAAGGGCCGCAGTGCGGAGGCGTATTACGATTGCATGACGCTCGCCGACATCAAAGCGCTGCCGGTTGCCGAATGGGCCGCAGGTGACTGCGTTTTGTTTCTTTGGACTACCGACCCGCTTCTCGAAAAGGCCTTCGAGGTGATCCGGGCCTGGGGCTTCACGTATAAGACCGTCGGTTTTTATTGGGCCAAGCTGAGAAAGCCCGAGCACTTGTATGACGACAGTAGTTTCTTCACCGGGCTCGGTTTTTGGACGCGCGCGAACCCTGAACCCTGTCTGCTTGCGACGCGCGGCAACCCGCGTCGCCTCTCGGCAAATGTCCGCAAGCTGATCGTCTCCCCGCGGCGCGAACACAGCAGGAAACCGGACGAGGTCTACCCGCGCATCGAGGCGCTGTGCGAGGGGCCGTATCTCGAGATGTTCGCTCGGTCGTCGCAGCCCGGTTGGGACCGCTGGGGCCTCGATGCCGATCTTCGGGAAATCGGTCCGCGGCGTTGGCGCGCAACGAGCTATCCCGACGCACCGCAGGCCGCGGAGTAGCTCCCGGCCGGGCCGCTTCAGGAAGCCTTAAGCACTCTCTCGCAGAGTGCGAAGTGAGTATGACAGGCGGCCGGAGGTACTTACCGAGATGGCGGCGTGATCGCCTGGGCGATGCGTTGGGTGTTGGTGTGCTGCGGTGCAGCCTTTCTCTGCGCGGTTGGTGTTAAGCTTGGCCCGGAATTGTTCGCGGATCGCGCCGCGAAATCCGAACCCGCTGCGCGCGCCGCCGAGATCGGGCCGGCGATCAATACGCTGGTCTATCCGGCAAACGCGCAGGGCCACATCATCCTCGAAGCCGCGGTCAACGGTGCCTCAATGCGGCTGCTCGTCGACACCGGCGCCAGCCTGGTCACTCTGACACTCGCAGATGCGCGCGCGGCCGGCATCACCCCCGGCGAACTGGTGTTCAACCATCGTGCCAGCACCGCCAACGGCTCCGCACGGATGGCGCCGGTGACCCTTCGCGAGATCCGCATCGGCCAGCTCTCGATCTACGATGTGCCGGCCGCGGTGTTGAAAAATCTCAATATCTCGCTGCTCGGGATGAGTTTCCTCAGCCGGTTGCAGAGCTATGAGATGCGCGAGGGCAAGCTGACGATCAGCTGGTAGGCAAAGAGCGGCTGAATCGGGCGCGTCGATCTGCTACATTCTTGATGGGGCCGCGGCGGCGGCCGCTTGATACAGAGGGAGGCGCAAGATGGGCGAAATTCTCGGTATTGGGGTCACGCATTTTCCCGGACTGATGCTGCCCGACGCCTATATGGGCTCGTTTCTGACCCGCACTTTGAAGAGCGACCGCGTGCCGGCCGAGATGAAGGAGCCGGCGCGCTGGCCCGAGCCGTTGCGGCAGGAGCTGGCCGCCAACCAGGATGGCAAGGCTGCGGCAGAGCATCGCCGCCGGCTCGTCGGCGGCTTCCGCAAGGCGCGCGAGGCGCTCGACGCGTTTGCGCCCGATTTGGTGCTGATCTGGGGCGACGACCAGTACGAGAATTTCCGCGAGGACGGGGTACCGTCGTTCTGCGTCTTTGCGCTCGACACGATCGATTCGCGGCCGTTCGGGCGTCCCGGCCGGTCCGAGCAAGGCAACGTCTGGGGCGAGAGCCCCGACAAGATCGTCCGCGTCGACGGGCACCGCGCCGCCGGCTGCTATCTCGCGGCAGAGCTGATCAAGGCCGATTTCGATGTCAGCTACGCCTATGCGATGCGGCACGAGCTCGGGTTGCCGCACGCCTTCATCAACACGATCCTCTTTCTCGATTACGACCGGCGCGGCTTCCGCTATCCGGTGGTGCCTTTTCACGTCAATTGCTACGGTTCCTCGGTCATCGCCAAGCGTGGCAGTAGCGCCCACCTGACCGGCGGCGCCGACCCGAACGCGGTGGATCCGCCCGGCCCCAACCCAAGCCGCTGCTTTGATGTCGGTGCCGCGGTCGCCCGCACGCTCGCCGACAGCCCATGGCGGGTGGCGCTCATCGCCTCGTCGAGCTGGTCGCATGCGTTCCTTACCGCAAAGCACCACTGGATCTACCCCGATGTCGCGAGCGACCGGGCTCGCTTCGACGAGCTTGCCTCGGGCAATTTCGCGCGCTGGCGCAATCTCACCACCGCACAGATCGAGGATGCCGGCCAGCAGGAATTCCTGAACTGGGTCTGCCTAGCCGGGGCGATGGATGCGCTCGGCCGCAAAGCCGAGATCATCGACTATGTCGAGTCCTACCTCTTCAACTCGGACAAGTGCTTCGCGCTCTTCCGACCTGCGGCTTGACCCGAGCATTCCCTCATCGGCTATCGCAGAGCGAGCGGTAGCTGCTCGTTCTGTGCGATCGTTCTGGTATCGAAGTTCGACAGCGTGACGCCGAGCAGCCTCACGTCCCGCCGCGGGGAAGTGCGACTGAAGATCGAGGCTGAGCTGCTCGATGTTCGCCCCATATCGATGTGGATGATGCGCCGGAAACCCAGAGGCGCGTCGGAAGGATGCGACGTGCCGTTGGAGATGATATCAGACGATGCTCGGCATGAGACGGAGCGGGCTATGCTCCCCCCGAACAATGAACTCGCCATTTGCTTCGCTCACATCGCCTATCGGCTGCATGAGCGGTTCTCGGCGCTCAACACCGGCATCAGTAGCTTCGCTGCCCGCGATCTTGACAACTTGGAGAAGCGGGTGGGTGAGGCCGATGTGCTGGTGGTCTCCGGGCTATGGCACAGCGGGCTCCTCGATCGCGCGAAGAAGCTCCGCTTTATCCAGGCGATCGGCGCGGGGACCGACCAGTTTCCGTGCGAAGACCTGGCGAAGCGCGGCATCCGCCTGGCCAGCGCGCGCGGTGTCAACTACCGCGCGGTCGCAGAGCACGCGATGGCCCTGATCCTCGCATTGAGCCGCCGCCTTCCCGAAGCGCGCGACAACCAGGCAAAGCGCGTCTGGCGCAGCATGATCGGCAATCCCGAGCAGCGGGAGGACGAGCTCGGCGGCAAAACACTCCTTGTTGTCGGCCTCGGGCAGATCGGTGGGCGCCTCGCGCAGCTTGCCAAAGCCTTTGACATGCGTGTCGTCGGCCTGCGGCGCGATCCGGCTGCCGGCCGCGGCGCGGCGGACACGGTGCATGCCATGGCCGAATTCGAGTCTCGCTTGCCCGAGGCTGATTTTGTCGCCCTCACCTGCCCGCTGACCAAGGAGACCGAAAACCTCGTAGACACGGATGCGCTCAGCCGGATGAAACCCGTCGCCTATCTGGTCAACGTCGCTCGCGGACGCGTCGTCGACGAGACGGCCCTTATTGCGGCGCTCGCCGCGCGCCGCATCGCCGGCGCCGGCATCGACGTGACGGTGGAAGAGCCGCTCCCGCCTGGCTCGCCGCTTTGGGGAATGGAGCATGTGCTCCTCACCCCGCACACCGCGGGTGAGACTCGACATTACGAAGACAATGTGATCGAGATCCTGCGCGACAATCTGGGGCGCCTCAGGCGAGGCGAAGCACAATTGCGCAACCAGGTCGTCTGACGCGTCGCGCAGTTCATCGGAAACGGGCCGGTCGAACAGCCGGCAAGGGTGAAAATCTAAATCGGAGGACGCCGGCATGCGGGCGATGCAGATCATCGAATGGGGCAAGCCGCTGGAGGGGCGGGAGTATCCGGATCCCGAGCCCGAGGGCGAGGAGGTGCTGCTGCGCGTCGAAGCCGCGGGTGTGTGCCACAGCGACGTGCACATCTGGGACGGATATTTCGATCTGGGCGGCGGGCAGCAGATCTCGCTCGAATCGCGCGGCGTGCGCCTACCTTTCACGATGGGGCACGAGATCGCGGGCGAGGTGGCGGCGCTCGGGCCGCATGCCTCTGGCGTCAAGGTTGGCGACAAGGTGGTGGCCTACCCGTGGATCGGCTGCGGGGAGTGCGCCGTGTGCCGCAGGGGTGAGGAACTGCTCTGCCTCAACCCGCGCACCCTCGGCACGCGCCGCGCCGGCGGCTATGGCACGCATGTGATCGTGCCGCACGGCCGCTACCTGCTGCCCCATCCGGGCATCCCGCAGGGGCTCGCCGCGACCTACACCTGCTCCGGCATCACCGCGTTCTCGGCGCTCAAAAGGACGCGCACACATCTGGGGACCGACGACCACCTGGCCATCATCGGCGCAGGGGGTGTCGGCGGCAGCGCCGTGCACATCGCGCCGGCCGCGGTCCCAGGGAAAGTGATCGTGGCCGACATCGACGCTCAGAAGCGCGCGCAAGCCCGCCAGATGGGCGCCGTCGCAACCATCGACAACGCGGCACCCGACGCGGTCAAGCAGGTGATGGAGGCGACCGGAGGCGGCGCCGCTGCGGCGATCGACTTTGTCGGCTCGCCCAAGACGATGGAGTTCGGCATCAACATCCTGCGCAAGGGCGGCAAGCTGGTCATGGTCGGGCTCTACGGCGGCGCCCACCCGATCTCGACCGTGCTCTTCCCGTTCAAGATGATGACGATCGAAGGCTCCTACGTCGGCACGCTCGAAGATCTGCAGGAGCTGCTTGCTCTCGTCCAGGCCGGCAAGGTCCCGCCGATCCCGCTCGAGACGCGACCGGCCGCCGAGGCGAGCGCGGCGCTGAGCGACTTGAAGAGCGGTGGGAATGTGCGCGGGCGCGTGGTGCTGCACCACCAATAGACCCAAAGCGCTTCTGCGCTTCCCTGGTGGACGGGAAGATACCGGGAAAAACCAGTTCTGGAACGCTTCCAGGACCGAATCCGGGCGGTCAAGCCATTGATTTTCTGTGTGGCCGAGAGCGAATTTCCCTAAGCGAGCGAACAGGGAATTAACTCGGCCGATCAGGGACTTAAATCGGGCCTAGCAGAGAAGCACCAGGGATGAGCATCCGACAAGCACGGATGAGCCCGTCGAAAAGCGTGCTCATTCCGCCGGCACCCCCGCCGTGTGCAGGCCGACGAAATAAGTGGCTTCGAACAAGGCGCGGACCTTCGGCACCCCGAAATATGCGGCGGCCCGCAGGCGAGCGAGGCTCGAAAAACGATCGTCGGGACTTATACTGCGGGCCTCGGCTAGTTCGACGGCGGCGCGTTCGGTATCCCCGTTGAGCGCGTAGGCGGCGGCGAGATGCGCGCGAATGCCCGAATGTGCCGGGCTATGGTTGCGCGCCCTTTCGAGCCATAGGATCGCCTCGTCCATGCGCGATTGCAGCAGATGCACGGCGCCGATCTGGAGATACCAAACCCCGATGTTGGCATCACGGGGGCTGAGCCGGATAGCTTGCTCTTCGAGCCGGATTGTCTCCTCTACCCACCCAGACAACAGTTTGCACCAGCCGAGGAGGCCAAATGCGCTCGCCCAGTTGCGGTTGGACGCGAGCGCCGTCTCGTATTCGGGAATTGCCTCCGCGTATCGGCGCTGCGCGCGCAACAGCTGGCCTCGGGCGTAGTGCGCGAGACCGCTGCGGGGGGATGTGGCCAGGGCTTGCCCGGCCAAGCTTTCCGCGCGAGCCATATCGGCCGTGGCCGTGTCTGTCATATTATCGATAACGCGACCGGTCAGCATGGTGACCAACCAGCTCTGCGTCTCGACGGACTGTGAATCGAGTGTCAACGCACGCTCGAACAGGCTGATCGCCTCCGCATAGCGGTCGCGTGATGGCGGCTTCAACATCGCAGCGCGTCCACGGAGATAATAGTCGAGTGCGCCGGGGTGTGGGGTCGGCCGAGCGGCCTCCACCGCTATCAGTTCGAGGTTGAGCTCGACCGCGATCCTGGCCGTGATCTCATTTTGCAGAGCGAACAGATCGCTGGTGTTGCCTTCGAACCGCTCAGCCCACAAATGCGCATCGCTCTCAGCATCAATCAGCTGAGCGTTGACCCGTACTTGATTACCTGATCGCTGAACACTGCCCTCCAGCGCATACCGGACGCCGAGTTCGCGGCCGATCTGCTTAGCGGAGAAAGGTCTGTTCCGATAGGTGAACGCGGTATTGCGTGCGATCACGAACATGCCGGTGATCCGCGACAGATCGGTTGTCAAATCGTCGGCCATCGCGTCGCCAAAATATTGCTGGTCGGGGTCATTGCTGAGATTGACGAAGGGCAGCACGACGATCGACAGCCGCGGGATAGACGATGTTGATGCACGTTGCAATTCTTTGTCGGGAGCTCCGCTCCCGCTAATTTTCGTTATTGATGTGACAAACCGATAGCCGCGGCCGGCGACTGTCTGGATGCAGCTCGCGTTCAATCGCCCCCGATCGAGCACCCGGCGCAATGCCGACATTTGCACCGTCAGGTTGCTGTCCTCGACCACAGTCCCTGGCCAAACGGCGTCGATGATTTCGTCTTTCGTGACAACCTCGCCCGCCCGCTCGATCAGCACGCCCAGAATGTCGAGCGCGCGCGAGCCGATGACCACCGGGACGAAAGCGCCGCTGTCATCGCGCCGCAACAGGCCGCCGCGCCGATCGAAGCGGAAATCCTCGAACAAAAAGATGTCCGACCGAGCGAGCGCTTGCATGCTCGTTCTCCCGCCGCCACGAGCGAGGGTTGCAGCGAAGCAAGGCCCCCGCTAAGCGGGCCAAGGCTTTGAACCGGTGGGATTTTGGAACATTTCGGAAAAATTCGGAAGATTTTATCGCCGATTCGTTGCTTGTCGCCGGCCACCCCTCATCCTGACCCGGCTTCCGTGGCGGGTGCCGGACCCAGGCGAGGGGTCCGACAAGCAGGGGTGACTTATCGTGGGTGCACCCCAACCCTAGAAACTCTGCGAGTGAGAAGGAGGGCTGCGGCATGGCTTTCACAGAGCAAGCAAATGGAGCCTCTCTCTACTACAATGCTGACTTGAGCAGACTTGAACAGCACATCTTCTTCTTGGGCCAAGACGGTTCGCTTAATCACACCTGGTATGATCAAAACGTTTGGGCTTCGCAGAAGCTGCCGGGCCACCCTACCACTTGGCCGATCGCGATGCCGTTTTACGGAAACCTGTATCCGGAATTACACGCGTTCTTTCGCGATGCGACCGGATCACTTGGGCACACATTTTGGGGGCTGGGCGGCGATAGTGGCGCCTGGTTTACCGAGCTATTGCCGGGGCGGCCCATTGGAAACCTAGCGGCAGGAAACTACGGCGAAGAGAAGCATGTATTTTACGTCGAGGCCGACGGCTTACTTCACCAAACATTTAATGGCCCTGCCCTAGGGTGGACCCCTCAGGCTCTGCCAGGCTCACCTGACGCCCGTACGCCTTTTGGTCTCAGCACATTAGACTGGACATTTGGTAGCTTCCCTTTTGAACAGCATGTGTTTTACATCACGGATGGTCAGCTGGCACAGAGCTGGTGGGACAGTCGGAATTGGAATCAACAGAACCTCCCCGGTCGCCCGGCGGGTATACCCGCTGCCATTGTGACCTACGATGAACAGCTTCAACAGGTCTATTTTGTTGGGCTTGATGGATCGCTGCAGCGGAGCTGGTTCGACGGAAGCAGTTGGAACAATGAAACCCTGCCAGGCTCGCCGCTTGGCAACTGGGTGCAGGCGGGTGAATACAAAAATCCTTCTTCGGGGGTGAACGAACAGCACGTTTTCTACGCCGAAAAGGGCGGTAAGCTGGGACAAACCTTTTGGGATGGTCGTCAGTGGGATCAGCAAACGTTGCCGGGACGGCCATCGCGCCTGCTCGGGGTCGGCAACTATTATCCAACGCGCCGCCACACTCATCCTGAGCAGCATATATTCTTTCGAGCGGACGACGGGTCGCTCCAGCACAGCTGGTATAACGGGGATAGCTGGAACAACGAGGGGTTGCCAGCAGCGACTCCCCTAGACAGTGGATTTGGCTTCTGATGATCACCAGGAGCATCGTCTGGATTTTGACACACAAAACGTTATGAAGGGGCCAGACGCCGTCTTTGACAGCTACGCGACCGCCTTCAGGCTCTATGAGGACGGGAAGCACCGGCGCTACCAACTCCTGTTCGCGGTAAACGGCGGCGCCTTCACTGTCGCGAAGATTTTCTGCGAGGCGAATACACCCTGTTCCGTCGGGAACTTGTCGTTGAACGAAATCGCTTATGGCCTCGCGGCGTTCACGGTCCTGATGACGGTGGACATGATGGTGTTTGGCCAACGTATGCGGTTGGCTGTGGACGACGCCAAACGAGGATGGTTCGAAGGAATGTTCAGCCTCTGGGGCAAAGGAGTTCTGACGCTGATTTCTCTGCTGATCGTTGTCGGCTGGGTTCTCGTAACGCGGTGACCATCTTCAAGCGCACCCGGTTGCGATGCGCCGGATATTCCCTCGACGCGGCCGACACGGCGCGCTCGGCCTGCACCGTGTGAACCTCTACCCGGGCACCAACTTTTGCGATCTCGGCGGCGTATCCACCGCCCACGGCGGACCGACAGACGCGGTCCACGACCGTCCCGCCGCACTGTCCGTCTAACACCGCGCTCGAGGCGCGGAGGGCGCCTCGCTTATTCGTGCCGCGTAGGGCTATTGCTGCTGTAGCTTGGCGAGCAGCAGCGCTTCCTTGCAGCGCTCGGTCAATTCCGTGAAGTGCTCCTTCATGCAGGCTTGGATGCGGCCGCCGCCGGGCTGCACGTCGGCGCATTTTTGCTCGGCGTCGGCCTTGCACGACTTAGTGATTGTCACGTTACTTAACAGTGCGGTCTGGCAAGACGCGGAGAGCTGGCCGAAGTGTTCCTTGAGGCAAGTCTTAAGCCGGCTCTCGCCCGGCTTAATTTCGGCGCACAGCTGTTTGATGTCCGGGGCACAGGCCTGTCGGGCTCCACCCAGTTGGGCCATCGCGCCGACCGACGCCAGCAGCAAAAATAACAGGGCGAGACCCGTGAGAAGGCCCCTCACCCTGGCCCTCTCCCCGCAGGCGGGGCGAGGGGGAAAATGTGGCGGCTGTGATCCAGCATCACCCCTCCGGCAGCCCGGCCTTGCGTAATCCGGGGAAATAGGTCGCTTCGGCAAGGGCGCGGATCTTGGGATTGTCGAACCAGCTCGATTTCTCGACATTGGCGAGGCTCGAATAGGCGCTGCTCAGCTTTTGCGCCTCGGCGAGTTCCGCGTGTGCCCGCTCGGTTTGGCCTTTGAGCGCATAAGCGGCGGCGAGATAGGCGTGAACAAAGGGCAGCCGGGCATTCTCTCCGCTCGCCTTCTCCAGCGACTCGACAGCCTCATCGATGTGCGACTCGAGAAGCTGGATGACACCCATCCGCCCATACCATGGGGCAATCCCCGGTCCCGAAGGGTTCAGACGGATGGCGTGTTCGAAATACGGAAGCGCCTCGTCGATCGACCCGGTCAGGAACTTGCACCATCCGACATGGGCATAGGCCGGCACCCGGCTGGGATCGAGCGCAATCGCCGTCTCGTATTCGGGAATGGCCTCCTTGAAGCGTGACTGCGCGCGCAACACTTGGCCCTTCGCGTAATGCGCCAGCCCGTCGTTCGGAGCGGCTGCCAAGGCCTGCCCCGCCAATTGTTCGGCGCGGTGCAGATCGACCTCCGGATCATCGCTGAGCTCGTCGGTCACGCGGACCGTCAGCGCGACGGCCAACCAGGATGCCGCATCAGCCGAATGCGGATCGAGCGCCAGCGCCTTATCGAAATATCCCTCGGCCTTGTCGTAGTTCTCTCGAGAGATCGGATTGTTCATCACGGCGCGGCCGCGCAAAATGTAGTCCATCGCGTCGGGATTGTCGGTCGGACGACGCGATTCGGCGATGGCCAGCTGCAATCGCAGCGCGGAGGCGATCCGCGCGGTGATCTCGTTCTGCAAGGCGAACAGATCGCCGATGTTGCGGTCGAACCGCTCGGCCCAGAGGTGCGCTCCGGTTTCGGTATCGATCAGCTGTGTATTGATGCGAACCTGCTTGTCCGACTTCTGGACGCTCCCTTCGAGGACATAGCGCACGCCGAGGTCCCGACCGATCTGCTTGGCATCGACCGCCTTGTCCTTGTAGCTGAAGGCGGTGTTGCGCGCGATCACCAGGCTGCCCGGGATACGCGAGAGGTCGGTCGTCAGGTCGTCGGTAATTCCGTCGACAAAGTATTCCTGTTCCGGGTCCTTGTTGAGATTTTCAAAGGGCAGCACGACAATCGAAAGACGCGGCGCAGAGAACGGTCGTGTCGACGAAACCGATGGTGCCTCCGGCCCCGCATGCCGGCTTGACCAAAACCACCATCCACCGGCTCCCGCAGCGATCAGGATTGCCGCGGCGGCCACGGCGGCGACGCGGGTGCGGACAGAGACGTCCCCTAAGTGCGGGACGGCTGTGGCGGGACGGCCGCCGGATGATCCCGCGACCTTAAAGGCCCGCACCGGCTCGGCGATATTCTTGACCCTTTGCTCGCCTAGCGGGGTAAAGCCGACCGGTAGCCTGGTTCCGATCTGGTCGCGTACCGCACCCGAAAGGCAAATCCCACCCGGTTCTGCGAGCGCCTCCAGCCGGGCGGCGATGTTGACCCCATCACCAAAGAGATTCGCCCCTTCGACGATGACATCCCCGAGATGAACGCCGATGCGGAAGCGCATTTGCTCGCCCGCTGCGCGGTTCGCATTCTCTTTTTCGATTGCCTCCTGGACCGCGACGGCGCACTCGACTGCATCGACCGGGCTGGCGAAATCCGCCATCACGCTGTCGCCGGCAGTATTGAAGATCCGCCCATGATGGGTGGCGATTTGTCGGTCTAGAATCGCCCGGTAGGCTTGCAGCGTGCGCAATGTGCCAACTTCGTCCAGCCCCATCAGGCGGCTGTACTCGGCAACATCGGCCGCAAATATTACCGCGAGCTTTCGTTCGACGACCTGGTCGTCTGCCACCGGCCCCTCCTCAAGGGCGCTCATACCGAAGCCGAGACATTTGACAACCTAAATATAGCATTTATTTCCGGTCCGATGACCCGCGTTCTCCACGGTTATGCGACCGACATCCCGTATCTGCGCGATTTCAAACCTCTGTTGGCTCCGGCTTGGCTCGATCACGTCGCCCTGGTCGGCGGGGTCCAGCCGCCTGCGCGAGATACCGGCTTTGCCTGGTGCGACCTCGGCTGCGGCCAAGGGGTCACCGCCAACATCCTGGCGGCAACCCATCCGTGCGGAACCTTCCACGCGATCGACGTCATGCTGGCGCACATCGACCATGGGCAGCGCCTGGCAGCCGAGGCGGGGATCGCGAATGTCAGCTTTCACTGTGTCGATTTCGCGGCTGCAGTCGATCTCGAGCTGCCATCCTTCGATTACATCGTCACACACGGCGTCTACAGCTGGGTAGACACCGCCAACCAGCGGGCGCTGCGGCGGTTCTTCGATCGAAGGCTCCAACCCGGCGGGCTCGTCTATGTCAGCTACAACGCGATGCCGGGTTGGGCGCGCGATCTGCCTTTTCAGCGCCTGGCGCGCGAGCTTGCCCGCGGCTCGTCGGGAGACAGCGCCGCGCGGTTTACCGCCGCCCTCGACATCATCCGCGCGCTCATCGCTGCCAAAGCACCGGCCCTGGCACCGAGCTTCATCGTAGGCGAGCTCGAGCATCGGCCGGAAGACTACACCCCGGCCTATCTCGTTCATGAGTTCATGCCCGGCGCATGGCAGCCGCTTTACGTCACTGAGGTAAGGGCCGCGATGAAAACGATCGGGCTCGTACCGGTCGGCTCGGCGACATTGATCGAAAATCTCGATCCGCTTGTGCTCGGCGGGTACGCCCGCGAGATGCTGGCCGGTATTGCAGATGACGATCTGCGTGAGCTGATCCGTGACTTTTTCCTGGATCAGCGCTTCCGCTGCGACGTCTTCGCCCGAGATGTCCGGCGAATGAGAGGTGAACGGCGCCGCGGCGCGCTCCTGAGGAGCAGCTTCGCGCTCGCCCGTCCCGCTACCGCAATACGTTATTCGGCCGCCACCCCGGCCGGCTTCCACCCTTACAACGACCCGACGGCTCGAGCGATCGTCAGCGCGCTTGCCGACGGCCCTCGGTCCCTCGCCGAAATCGCTTCGACCTCGGCGTCGGCGGAGGATCTGGCGGCCAACGTCCTCGTGCTGTGCGCGGTCGGGGACGTCGTGCCGGCCGAGCCCGGACGCGCTCCGGTCGGGGCTCTCAATCGCGCCATTTTTCGACGGCTCGACGGACCCGAGGAGATTCGCTGGCTCACTTTGCCCTGCGGCACCGCCCTGAGTGCCGATCCCGCCCTATTACGCCAGCTGCGGGACGGCGAGAAGGTCAACGAAAATGACTTCCCCGGCTGGCACGGATTTCTCGCATCCCATGGTCTTTAGACGGTCGTTAAGCGGAGGTGCGGGGATCGAGCGCGTCGCGTAATCCGTCGCCAATGAAATTGATCGAGAGCACGGCAAGAAAAATCGCCCCGCCCGCAAACAGCGCCCAATGCGGCGCGATGTCGAGATAGTCCTTGGCATCGTAGAGGATGCGGCCCCAGGTCGGAATGTCGGGCGGAAAGCCGAGGCCGAGAAACGACAAGGTCGATTCGGCAATAATGGCGGCAGCGACGTCGATCGTAGCGGCGACGATGATCGGTCCCAGCGAGTTCGGCAGAATGTGCCGTGTCACCAAGCGTAACCCCGACATGCCGAGCGCGCGCGCCGCCTCGACAAACTCCTTCTCGCGCAGCGAAAGGAACTGTGCTCGCACGAGTCGCGCGACCTGCATCCACCGGAAGCCGCCGATCACCGCAACAATCAGAATAAAAATGCCGAGCTCGGGTCCGACCAGCTGCTTCAGTGGTTCGCGAAACAGGTAGATGACGAGCAGCAGTAGCGGCAATGGGGGCAGAGATAGGAACAAGTCGGTGAGCCACATCAGCGCCGCATCGACACTGCCGCGCGACATGCCGGCAATCGCCCCGATGGCGGTGCCGACAATGACCGCGACCAGCATCGCGGCCAGTCCGACCGCTAGCGAGATGCGACCGCCATAGAGCATGCGGGCCAGCAGATCCTGGCCGAGGTCGTCGGTCCCGAAGGGATGGGCCCAGGAGGGTCCATCGAGATGCGCGCTGAAATCGATGTCGTTGATCGGCACCCGCCACACCAGCGGCCCGAACGCGACGGCCAGCAACATCGCCACCAAAATGACGATGCTCGCGGCCGCCAGTCGATGCTGACGAAAGCGTCGCCAGGTCTCGATGCCGGGCGAGAACCGCTCCGTTCCGCCGATGAGCTCCTGCCCGGCGCTAGCGGTAGGCGATGCGAGGGTCGAGCCAGCCATAGAGAATGTCGGCGACTAAATTGAACAGAATCACCAGGCAGGCGAAAACGAACGTCACCGCCATAATAACCGGCGTGTCGTTGGCCAGGATCGAGCTGATCAGCAATGATCCGATGCCGGGGATGCGAAAGATCTGCTCGGTGACGATGGCGCCGCCGAACAGCGCCGGCATCTGCAGCGCAACCAAGGTCACCACCGGAATCAACGCATTGCGTACGACATGCTTGACGACGACCATGCGCTCAGGGAGGCCCTTGGCACGGGCGGTCGTGACATAGTCCAGCCGAATGACCTCCAGCACCGAGGAACGCACATAACGGGTCCAGGAGGCGGCCTGCAACAGGGCGAGCACCGCGACCGGCATCACCGCCTGCTTGAACTCTTCCCAATACCAATGCCACCCCGTCGCGCCGAGGTCGGTGCGAAAGACGAATGGCAGCCAATCGAGATAGATGCTGAACAGCAGGATGAACAGAAGACCGGTGAAAAAGGTCGGCAACGAAAAGCCGATGAACGCCAAGAGATTGGCTATCTGGTCGAAGATCGAATAGCGCCGCACTGCCGAATACACGCCGACCGGCAATGCGATCAGCAGCGCCAAGACCTGCGACGAGCCGATGACGAGCAAGGTGGCCGGCAATCGCCGCCAGATCAGGGTGTCTACGTCAATCCGGCTGACGAATGAAAAGCCCCAGTTGCCATGCAGCATCGCGGACAGCCAACGCACATAGCGCAGCGCGATCGGATCGTCGAGCCCGAACTTCGCGCGCAGCCCGGCCGCCACTTCAGGCGGGACGTTCGGATTGCTCGCGAGTTCCCCAAACGGGTCGCCGGGGGCAAGCGCCAGCACAGCAAACAGGACGATGCTGATGCCGATCAGGCTCGGCACCGCGATCAGCAACCGCCTCAGAAGATACCGGCCCATGACCCTATGCTGATGCTGAGCGGGTCATGTCTCCCGATACCAGTGTCTCAGGTCCCAGAAATCGTTGTCCCAGCCGCTCAAGGTCGCCTTGAGCTTGTTCGACACTGCCGCCACCCAGCGGCGGTTCACTACCGGGATGACCACCCCATCTTCCACGACCATGTCGTTCATCTTGATAAACAACATGGCACGCTTGACTGGGTCGAGCTCGCCCTGAGCTGCGCGAAAGATCTTGTCATATTCTTCATTGCGCCAGCGTGTCGGGTTCGCGCCCTGCCACTTGTTGTCCTTCGAAGCGATCTCCCAAGACACGAATTGCTGCATAAAACGCTCCGGATCGGGAATCGAAGGGGTGCCCACCGTGTACATCTGGATATCTGTATAAAACTTCCTGGCAGTGTCCGGATTTGCCACATCAGACGAGAAATAGACCGACGCGATGACCGATTTCAGCTCCAAATCGATGCCCGCCTTCTGGCAGGCCTGCTTGACAATGGCCTGGGTTTTCTGGCGCGGCGCATTGATCGAGGTCTGGAATACAAGCTTCAGCTTCTTGCCATCCTTGGCGCGAATGCCGTCGGGACCCCGCTTCCAACCCGCTTCTTCCAACAGCCCGTTCGCCTTATCGATGTTCAATTCCCATTTCGTGTTCTTCGAGGTAAAGCGGTCGGGATTATTGAGGAAATTTCCAGTGGTGACCCCGGTGCGCCCGTAAATGTGCGTCTGCACGACGGCGCGATCGACAAGCAGGGCGAGGGCCTGTCGGACGGCGGGATCGCTGAACAATGGATGCTTGGTCTTGACGCTCGAGCGCTCGCCATCGACCTCGGTCCACGGATCGGCGTTGTTGATCTGAATGTGCTCGATCCCGCGGCTCTGCACTATCTGAGTGCGACCTTTGGCATTGGGGGCATTTTCTAGTCTGACTAGGATCTCGTCCTCGACCTGCATGTTCCAGGCGTAATCGTATTCGCCGGTCTGAATCACCGCGCGGGCCGCTGACACGGCGTCGCCGCCACCCTTCATCTCGATCGTGTCAAAAAACGGCCGATCAGCCACATGGTAAGATGGGTTGCGCTCCCCCCTGACCAGATCGCCCGGACTGAACTCGACAAACCGGTACGGACCGGTTCCTACCGGCTTCAAATTTGCTGGAGCGTCGCGCGAATTGGCACCTTTGTAGGCTTCGAACAAATGCTTTGGAATGATCATGCCGGCGGTACCGACAAAGGCATCGGCCCAGAATGGCGTCGGTTTCTCAAACCGAACGCGCACGCTAAGAGGATCGATCTTCTCGACCGTTGCATCCCGGTAGTCACCGATCGTTGTTGCTGCTGTCGCCGGGTCGGAGGCGTATTCCCAGTTGAACACGACATCGTCGGCGGTGAAGGGCCGGCCATCGTGCCACTCCACGCCCTTTTTAAGCTTCCAGATCACCGACATGCCGTCAGCGGCGACGCCGCCGTTTTCGATATCGGGGATCTCTGCAGCGAGCACCGGCACGAGATTCCCCTCAGGATCCCATGCTGCCAGCGGTTCGTAGAAAATCCGGCAGCCCTCAGCGTCCTTAGTGCCGACGGCGAAATGCGGATTGAGCAATGTCGGAGCCTGCCAGAACAGCAGTTTGAGCGCCCCGCCACCACCGGCTTTCGCCGGCTTGTAGTCGGTCTGGGGGGCGGTTTGGGCGATGCCGGCGTGGGCCAGGATCTGGGTCGCAAAGGGCGCGGTAAGGCCGAAGCCGACCATTTTGCACACAAAGGCGCGACGCGACATCCGCCCCGCCTTCACTGACGCTATGAGCTTTCCCAACTCGCGCTCAGTCATCAGAGCCTCCCGGGCACCGTCACGCTTCACGATACCAGTTTTTCAGGTCCCACAGGACGTTATCCCAGCCACTCAAGATAGCCTGGAGCTGACGGGACATCGCCGAGACGCCGAGGCGATACACGACCGGGATCACTGACGGAACGCCGACCACCATGTCGTTCATCGCGATAAACAGTGCCGCCCGCTTGACCGGATCGAGCTCTCCCTCACTCCCGTGAAAAGCTTTATCGTAATCGTCATTCCGCCAGCGGGTAATGTTACGCCCCTGCCATTTGTTGTCTTTCGACGCAATTTCCGACGAAAGGAACTGGCGCATAAAGAAGCCGGGGTCGGGTGCTGTCAAATTCGTCGTGAACATCTGCATGTCGGCGTAAAATTTGCTGTAAGTATCGGGATTTGCCGCATCAGAGGAAAAATAGACCGACGGCGTCACCGACTTCAGCTCCATTTCGATCCCAGCCTTCTGGCAAGCCTGCTTAACGATTGCCTGGGTTTTCTGGCGCGGAGCGTTGATCGACGTCTGGAACACTAGTTTCAGCTGCTTGCCGTCCTTTGCGCGAATGCCGTCCGGCCCGCGCTTCCACCCAGCCTCGTCCAACACCTGATTGGCTTTGTCGATATTGAACTCCCAATGCGTATTCTTCGAAACAAAGCGCGACGGGTTGTTTATGAAATTGCCTGTCGCGAGCCCAGTGCGTCCATAGATATGAGCCTCTACCGAGGCGCGGTCGATGAGCAGCGCGAGAGCCTGGCGGACGGCCCGGTCGCTGAACAGCGGATGCTTTGTCTTGCTGCTCGAGCGCTCGCCATCGACCTCGGTCCACGGGTCGGTATTGTTGAGCTCGATGTGCTCAACGCTCCCGCCGCGCACGATCTCGACACGGCCCTTGGCATTGGCTGCGCCTTCCAGCCTGAGCAGGATCTCGTCTTCGACCTGCAAGTTCCAGGCGTAGTCGTATTCGCCGGTCTGGATCACCGCGCGTGCCGCCGACACGGCGTCGCCGCCGCCCTTCATTTCGATCGTGTCGAAATACGGGCGGTTGGCCAAATGATAGGCGGGGTTGCGTTCGCCCTTGACCAAATCGCCCGGCGCGAAGTCGACGAATCGGTAGGGGCCGGTGCCTACTGGCCTGAGGTTTGCCGGCGCGTCGCGCGAACCTGCGCCTTTGTACGGCGCGAACAGATGTTTCGGGATGATCATGCCGAACTGGCCGACAAAAGCGTCGGCCCAGAATGGCGTCGGCTTGGCGAAGAGTAGCCGAACGGTGAGCGGATCGACCCTTTCGACCTTGACATCTTGGTAGCTGCCGATCGTCGTGGCCGCCGTCGCCGGGTCGGCGGCGTATTCCCAGTTGAACACGACATCATCGGCGGTGAACGGCCGGCCATCGTGCCATTGCACGTCCTTCTTGAGCTTCCAAATCACCGACATGCCGTCCGGCGCAACGCCGCCATTTTCGATTTCCGGGATCTCGGCGGCGAGCACCGGCACCAGGTTGCCATTGGCGTCCCATGCCGCCAGCGGCTCGTAGAAAATGCGGGAGCCTTCCTGGTCCTTGGTACCGACGGCGAAATGCGGATTGAGCAAGGTCGGAGCCTGCCAGAACAATGTCTTGAGCGTCCCGCCCCCACCGGCCTTGACCGGCTTGTACTCGGTCGGTGTTGCCGCCTGCGCCACACCGACATGGCTTAGCAGCTGGCGTGCAAATGGCCCGGTCAGACCGAGACCGATCATTCGGTAGACAAAGGCCCGACGCGACATCCGGCCCGTCTTCACCGAGGCAACCAGCTTTCGTAACGCTCGCTCGTCCATGGAAGCCTCGCTGGCCGGCGCTGCCCGCAGCCGGTCTTTCCAAAGCGCGGCGGCCGCGCTCCGTTTGCGCCAGATGTTAGCATCAAACCGACGCCCGAACCATTCGTGGTTGTCCCCCCTTTTGCAATCGTCGCACACGAACTTCGATTACTTCCACTTGCCGTGCGCGACGGATCGGCCGATGATCGCCTTCCGGCTTTAGCGGGTCCGTCGCACAGCGATGGCTGCGCCGAAAGTTTCCAAAGAGGAGTGCACCTATGCTGACACGCGAAGACAACGAGCTGGTGACAAGAACCGGGCCGGGGACCCCGATGGGCGACCTATTGCGGCGATACTGGATCCCGGCGTTTCTCGCGCGCGAATTGCCCGAGCCCGACTGCCCGCCGGTGCGTGTTCAGTTGCTCGGCGAGAAGCTGGTCGGTTTTCGCGACACCCAGGGCCGCATCGGCCTTGTCGACGAATTCTGCCCGCATCGGCGCGCCTCGCTGTGGTTTGGGCGCAACGAAGAGATGGGCCTGCGCTGCGTCTATCACGGCTGGAAGTTCGACGTCGACGGCAACTGCGTCGATCAGATGAACGAGCCCGAGCAGTTCTGCCACAAGATCCACCTGACGGCTTACCCGACGGCCGAGATGGGCGGGGTGATCTGGGCCTATATGGGGCCGCGCGAGCGGATGCCGGCGCCCCCTGCTTTCGAGTGGACCCAGGTGCCAGAAAGCCACCGGCACTGTTCGAAGGTGTGGGAGGAGTGCAACTGGCTGCAGGCGCTTGAGGGCGGCATCGACACTTCACACGCCCCGATCCTCCATCGCACCATCACCCCGAACACCACTCGTCCGGGGGTTCCGGTGCAGGGACCGTTTGTTCGCGGCAAGGCACCGACCCTGGAGGTGGACGTCACCGATTACGGCTATCGATATGTCGGGATCCGTCCGCTCGACAAAGACAAGACCTATGTGCGTTCCTACCATTTCGTCATGCCGTTCACGCAGATCCGGCCTCAGCAGATCGGGCGCGGCAGCGGTCGCGACCGGACGAACATCGCCGGGCACATCTGGGTCCCGATCGATGACGAGAACTGCATGGTCTGGAACTGGATGTACAGTTTCGGGGAAGAGGGGCTCAGCGACGAAGACCGCATGGAACGCGGGAACGGCAACGGCCCGGACTATGTCGAACAGTCGGGTGAGTCCCGCTCGTTCCGCAACAAGCGCAACGACTGGATGATCGATCGCCAGGTCCAGAAATACGAGACCTTTACCGGCATCGACGGCGTAAATACGCAAGATCGCGCCGTGCAGGAAGGTATGGGGCCGATCGTCGACCGGTCGCAGGAGCATTTGGGTCCGGCCGACCGAGCGATCATCGCCGCGCGGCGCCTGCTGCTCGACGCGGTCAAGACGGTGCAGGAACGCGGCGACCCGCCGGGCGTCGACACTAGCTATTATTCGGCTCGGGCGATCGAGAAGATCTTCCCTCGGCACGACACCTGGCGCCAGACCGTGCTCCCGGAGATGTATGCGGAGGAGCTTCCGGTCGCCGCGAAATAGCCGAGCGCCCCGTCTCTAACACAGAACCGACACCAGGCCGCCTACCCTCCCCCCGCTCGCGGCGGGGGGGCGCGCCGGCGCGCCGCGCCGTGTCATCAGGTGAGCCTGGACCACGAGAGAGATCGACCGCATGCCCGGCTCCCGCGACGCCCCGCCCGCCACCCTCGATTGTGCACTCGAAGTCGGCCCGACCGACTGGCGGGGCCCGGCGTTTTACCAGCTGCTGACGGCCCTGGTGGTGCCGCGGCCGATCGGCTGGATATCGACGATGTCTCACAGCGGTGTCAGGAACCTGGCGCCCTATCCGTACTTCAATCTGATGGGGAGCGATCCGGCCTATGTCGCGTTCGGCTCGACCGGCGTCAAGGACAGCCTGACGAACCTTCGTGAGGTGCCGGAGTTCGTCGCGAACATCGTCACGATGCATCTGCTGGAGCGGATGAACTTCACCTCCGGCGACTTTCCGCGTGACGAGGACGAGTTCGGCTGGGCCGGGCTCACACCGGTGCCGGCCGCAAAGGTGCGGCCGTTCCGCGTTGGTGAAGCCAAGGCACATCTCGAATGCGAGGTCGCGCAGATCGTGACCGACCGCAACACCAACATCGTGCTCGGCCGCATCGTGCACGCGCATGTCGATCCGTCGGTCTGGAGGAACGGGCGGATCGATCCCCAGTTGCTCGATCCGGTGTGCCGTCTGTCGGGCTCGGGCTATGCGGCGCTCGGCGCGCTCGTCAACGTGCAGCGCCCGCAGTGGAAAAACATCGAGGGTACACGCGGCAAAGAGGCAATGCCGCGCGCCGAGAGGCGTGGATCGAGGGCGTGACTACGTGACGGTCTTTCATCTGCTGCGGCACGGGGAAACGACCGTATTCGGCAGGATCAACGGGCGCCTGCCCGGCGTCGGGCTTTCCGCGAAAGGCCGCGCCGAGATCAACGCGGTGGCGGGACGTCTGGCCGGAGAAAAGATCGACGCGATCTATGCGAGCCCACTGCAGCGCACGCGCGAAACCGCCGAGATCCTCTCCGACCGGTTCACCCTGCCAATCCAATATCGCGAGGACGTGATCGAGCTCGATTTTGGCGAGTGGACCGGCTTGACCGCCGATCAGGTCCGCAAGGACGAGCGCTGGCAGATGTGGAGCAGCTGCCGCAGCATCGCGGCAATTCCCGGCGGCGAGAGCTGGCGGCAGGTCCAGGATCGGGTTGTCGGAGCGCTGTTCGATCTGCAGCGACTTCACCCGGACAACAGTTTGGTGATCGTCAGCCACGGCGACGTCATCCGTGCCGGGCTGCTCTTCGCGCTGGGCATGCCGCTTGATTTTCACGCCCGGATCGAGGTCGCGCAGGCCTCGCTCAGCACGGTTCGCCTCGACGGTTCGGGGATATGCGTCCTCGCGCTCAATGAATGGCCACGGCTGGCCTGAGGCTGGCGAGGGCGGCTTCGGCCGCGTCGATACCACTCAGCCAGGCGCCGTGCGCGGTCGAGAAGAAATTGGGAGAGCACGCCTCGCCGGCAAAGAACAGGCGATCTTCGACCGGGGCAGCGAGTACCGCGCGGTCATCGGCGTGGCCGGGAAGCGCGAAAGAGTAGGAGCCTCGCGACCAAGGATCCTGAAGCCAAGCGGTAGCGGCGAGTGGTGCTATCTGCTTGCGGATGTCGTGGCCGAAGAGCCGCGCGAGCTCGCCGGCGGCGAAGGCGAACATTGCCGCCTCCCCCTCCCGCTCAAGCGCCGCCGCAAAGCGCCCGCCGAAGAAGCAATAGATTGCCGGGCGATCAAGAGGCCGTACTTGATAGCTCATCGTTTCCCGCGAGGTTGTGGAGCCGACGAGGTAGGTATCGTGCTCGACCCCGGGAAGAGCGCCCTCAAGAGATATGAAGAGCTTGTTATCGACCCCGAGCGGCAGGCCGGCGGCCGCAGCAACCTTGTCCGGCAGCGGCGGGTCGAAGCGAACGATTTCGCTCGCGATGATCGATGTCGGCACGGTGACGATGACGCGGCTTGCGGTGACCGTGCCGCATGGGGTTTCGAGACGGATCGCGCGTCCTCGGTGGTCGACCCGCGATACTGCTGCAGCACGCGCGACCGGCAGCCCTTTGGCCAATGTCTCGAACAATCGGCCGTACCCCTCGGAAAGCCGCCAGTTGATACCGCTATCCTCGTAGCGGACATTGTCTTTGACAGATACCCGGTCGAGCTCGGCGCCGTTCCCCCAGCTGCTGCTAGCGTCGAGCAGCTGGTTCCAGCGACCGCCCGGTGTCAGCAAACTCGCCAGCGGACGGTCAACCGGCTCCGCCGCAGCCCTTCTCCGCGCTCGGGATTGCGCTTCACGCGTCGCGAGCCAGTCCTCCTCGGCCTCGACCGTCTCGCCGCTGCGGCGCAGCCGTGTTGTCCAATCCGGCGGCCGGCGATGGACCGAGAAGCCGAGACGCTGGGCGATCGGTGAAAGCGGGTTGCGATCGGCTGAGTGGAGCCACTCGGCACCGCGATCGAATGGAAATCCGGCAGGCGCGATCGTGTGGACGCGCCCGCCGACCCGATCGCGCGCCTCGAGTACCACCATCGAGGCCGTGCCCGCTTCACGCAGGCGCCGAGCGGCGCCGATACCGGCGGAGCCGGCGCCGATCACCGCTACATCGACCTCGGATGCAAGATCCGTCATCTCCGCCCTCGCTGGCCTGCGAAACGCGGTCTACCATAACCCATCAGCCGATCGCCGAGATCCGCCATGCGCCTCACTGATTTCAAAGTCCTTACCTTCGACTGCTACGGCACTCTGATCGATTGGGAAACCGGCATCCTCAACGCACTGCGGCCGCTCATCAGAAAGGACCCGGTCGAGCGCTCGCGAGACGAGGTGCTGGCGAGCTTTGCACGGCACGAGACCGCGCAGGAGGCCAAAACCCCAGACATGATCTATTTCGAGCTTCTCGGTCACGTTCACCGTCGGCTCGCCGCGGAATGGGGGATTGGGGCGAGCGAGGATGATCATCGCGCCTTTGGCGGCTCGGTCGGCAATTGGCCGGCCTTCGCCGATTCGGCGGCGTCGCTTTCCTATCTCAAACAGTTCCACAACCTGGTGATCCTGTCGAATGTCGACCGTAAGAGCTTCGCGGAGAGCCGCAAGCGGCTCGGCGTCGCCTTTGACGCGGTCTACACCGCCGAGGACATCGGGTCGTACAAGCCCGACCTCAGAAACTTCCGCTACATGATCGACGCACTGAAGAATTCCGGCCATGCCGAGCACGACATCCTGCACGTGGCGCAGAGCCTCTTTCACGACCACGCGCCGGCCAACGCCGTCGGTCTGCGGTCAGTTTGGATCGATCGGCGGAAGGATGCTGCCGGGTCCGGGGCGACGCCGCCGCCACCCGAAGGCGTGCACTATGATTTCCGCTTCTCCAGTATGGCCGAGTTGGTTGAAGCCCATCGCGACGAGCTGCGGGAGTAGCTAGCGAAGCTCGGCGCTGCGTTCTTCCGGCGCGAGGGCGACGATCTCGCTGACGAGCTTGTTGGTCATAGCGTCGGCGAAGGACCGGAAATCCTCGACGACGTGAAGAAATGCGCCAGGGCCGCCGATCACATTCTGGCGGTACCACTCGGGCAAGCCGCCCGGCGGCTGGGTGTGAAAGGCGTAACCCGGGTTCGGCTTATCGTTGATGATCGCGAGCCCGTTGATCGTTACACCCTCGGCCAGCGCCTGATCCCGCGCTTCGGTGACCGGTCGACCGGAATTGTTGGTGCCGTCGCCGGAGATATCGATGATGCGCCGGCTGCTATGCTGCGTCGCCGCGACAAACCGCTCCATCGAGAAGTCGATGGCGCCGCTGATCGAGGTGCGGCCGATGAACGAGCGCGGCGCGGCGAGTATTGTCCCGGCGAGTCCACCGGCATCCTCGTCGTCGTGAATCACCGTCCAATCGGCGACGACCATCTGTTCTCCGGCCCCCGACCACTCGACAAAGCACACGGCGATCGTGCCGTTGCTGCCGCCGCGGATCGCCGCGAGGACACGCGGATCGGACAAGGCGGCGGCATAGCCCTTACGCTGTAGTTCGAACTCGCCTTCGTCGATGCTGCGCGAGACGTCGGCGGCCAGGACCAGCAGCAAGTCGGTGTTCTGAGCGCGTGCGCCTCCGCCGAAGGTCAGCACAGCAAGCAACACAAGAGCGGAGAGAGCAGATCTCATCGGCTTCCCCCATGACGTCCGTGCCGAAGATAGGACCAGAGGGCTGGCCTGCGGAAGGGCGTCGTCGCACCCATATCTCCGCCCAGGGAGTGACCACCATGCGTATCGCCCAAACCCGATTGTCGATCGAAACCGCGCCGCGCGAGATCAAAGAGATCACCACCGAGGTCGCTCGCTGGGTCGAGCATCAGTCGGTCGGCGTCGGCCTGCTCACGGTCTACATCCCGCACACTTCGGCCTCGCTGTTGATCCAAGAGAACGCGTCTCCGGATGTATTGCGCGATCTCGAAGACTTCTTGCGGCGCCTCGTGCCGGAGGATGTCGGCCTCTATCGCCACAACGACGAAGGGCCCGACGACATGCCGGCGCATATCAAGAGTGCCTTGACCCAGGTCCAGCTGACCATCCCGGTGACCGACGGGCGGTTGCAGCTGGGCGTCTGGCAAGGGATTTTTCTTCTCGAGCACCGTGCCTCGCCGCACAGCCGCTCGCTTATCCTGACCCTCGTCGGCGAGTAGAACGAGTCCCTACACTCCCGCCGACGGCGGTCCAGCTCGACACCCGCTCCGTCTCGGCCCCGAACTCATTCCCGGTTTTGCCGGGAAAAACCGGGTAAAAAACGCGATCCGGTCTCCAGAATCCTCAAAATTCTGAAGTTCGTCAAAGACTTATGGAGCAGCCACCTCGCTGTAAACCGGGAATTCATCGGCTGCGAAGCCGGGAACCCAATCGGTTATCCGGGAAATAACCGGGTATTCGTATTAGGGCAGTGCCACGTCCATCTTTGCACCGGGCGCTGATCATACGCGGTGATTTTGGCGCTAGGATGGCATCTGGCAGAATAGGCGCGAGAGAGCTGACCCGAGGAGGGGATCATGGCCGGAAAGACCGCAGCGTTGCGCAGGCTGCTTGCCGAGGAGGCGTTCATCCACCTGCCTGTCGCCTACGACGCTCTCGGCGGCAGATTGATCGAACAGACCGGGTTCAAGGCGGCTTATGTCGGCGGGTTCGTCACCGGCGGTTCGCGCTGCACTTCTGAGCCGCTATTGACGTTGGACGAGCAAGTTCGGGTGGCCGGCGATGTCGCCAAGGCGATCGGCATCCCGGTCCTCGCGGATGCAGGGGCCGGCTTTGGCGAGCCGCTGCACACGATGCGTACGGTGCGCGAGTTCGTCAATGCGGGCATCGCCGGCATCCACATCGAGGACCAGCTGTTCCCGAAGCGGGCGCACTACCACAAATACGTGGCCCATGTGATCCCGCGAAAGGAGTTCGCCGACAAGATCCGGCTGGCCTGCCGCCAGCGCGACCGGACCGACAAGGACTTCGTGATCATCGCCAGGAGCGATTCGTGCCGGTTCGAGGGGCTCGACGAGGCCGTCGGCCGGGTAAACCTGGCGGCAGAGCACGGCGCCGACATGGGAATGATCTTCCCGCGCGACCTCGGCGAATTGCAGCGGGCGCCGAAGCTGGCAAAGATCCCGCTGGTTTACGTCGTCAGCCGCGGTAACCGCGACAACCGTCCGGTCGCGAGTGCCAGCCAGCTCGCCGATATGGGCTACAAAATGGCGCTCGACGCGCTGCTCCACCTATTGGTCGCCTTTCATTTCCACAAACGCGCGCTCGAGGAGCTGAAGGCGACCGGGGATTTTACCGGGCTCAGCCCGCAGGAATGCGTCACCGCGCGGCACGACATCGAGAGCCTCGTCGGTCTCGACGAGTTCTATGCGATCGAGGAAGAAACCGTCGAAGACAAGAAATGGGGCGAGCGGTAGCCGGCAGTATCGCACGGTAGATCAGGGGCGAACGTCACGGCGGCGGGCGCTTCTGACAGAGAAGATTTCCACATCGACGCCACGCCGCCGATACGAGACGATGTAATTTCCGACAATCAGCCAGCGCGTGCCGGGGAGCGGCCGGGCGCGCCGGAATTGGGAAAATCGGTCAGTTGTCGCTCAGCGCGTGCAAGGGCTTGTGGAAAAACGCTCTGCCGCGGGCGGGCTAAGCTCGGCGAGAGAAGCCGTTATTTCCGCAACTTCGGCAGCCGCCCGGCGCGAGTAGACGACCCGCGCAGTCATTTATGTTGGGCACGCGTCTTCTCGGCTTTGGCTATTATCTCCCTCACGTTCCGCCGGAGTTCCTCGGATGTAACGACTTCACCCCGGTCGAGCTCTGCCAGGCTCTCAACATCTTCGGCGATCTCTGCACCTTCTTCGTCTAGATATTGGCGCAGGGCCCGCAGCATCACCCAGGAGCGCGGGCGATCAAGCGCGGACGCGAGCGTGTCGAGCGCCGGCTGGTGGCGATATTGGCCGACGTCGGCGGCGACTCGCAGCTGATGGGCGCGGATGAGGAAGCCACGCTCGCGGCATTGAAGCTGATTGGCCCTGAGTAGCAACGGAACAGAAAACCCAGGTAAGGCACCGCCCCTCATTCGACATCGTCGCCGGTTTGAGACGGGTCACGGAGCGGCCGCAATTCGCCTCGGGCGATCGGCTCGGGCAGGGTGAAGGCATAGCGCCATCCCGCAGGCTGGTCTCACTGTCGAAGGAGACCGCAAGGCCTGGCAAGCAAGACAGGATTTTCGGCTCTTCCCCTGGATCACATGCGCTCCTTGATAAATAAGCTCGTGAATGTCCCGATCACCTCGTTGGCCACCTGTCGTTGCCGCGCTCGAGGAATCCCGACTGTACGCGCAAGGGTTCCTTCTAGGATGAGTGTCGCCAAGCCGTGCACCATTGCCCAGCAAGCGATCGAGATTGTTAGTCTGGCCGCGGACGGTTGATCGGCAAACGCCTTGCCGATCTCCTCGACCAGTTTGCCAAACGCTTCATCTTCGAGCTTGCGGACGTCGGGGTAGCGATCGAGCGGGACCGCGTCGGCCCGAAACATTGCCTGAAAATAGGCGGGATGGCGCAGGGCAAACCCGACATAAGCGCGGCCTATAGCTTCCAGGGCCTTGGCCGGTTCGGGCCCAGCTCGAGCGACCGCGCGCTGGAACGACTGTCCGAGCTTTGAGAAGCCTTCCCCCGCGATGGCGGCGAGGATGGCCTCACGGTCGCCGAAATAATAGTAGGGCGCCTGATGGCTCACGCCGGATTTGCGCGCCACCTCGCGCATGCTGAGCCGGTCGAGCCCACCCTCTTCAATCAGGGCGAGGCTCGCCTGCAGCACCTTTTGGCGCAGATCAGTGGTGTTTCGCATGGCCGGAAAATTTTTACCGGCGCCGCTTGACATTGTCAAGTCGCTAACCTAATTCTAGACAGTGTCAAGTTATCTTGCTGCGAAGGGCAAGCCCCATGAGCGCTGCCGGAGCGAGATCTGCAACAATGAAAACCAGCAAGATATTCCTATCCGCCGCCGCTCTGACGGCAGCACAAAGAGAGGAGTGATTTCTATGAACAAGACCAATCTTGGCGTCGCTCTGATGACGGGGACATCCTCCGGCATCGGGCACGCAACGGCCAAAGCCTTGGGCCAAGCGACGACTGCTTACGCCGGACAAGCGCAGTCATCGCGCGGTTGTTCGTTGACGTTGACCTTCATCGCTGATGGTCGTTGAGGACAACCGGCGATCACGATCACGAAACAGGCCTCTTCGCATAAGTGAGGAGAAGTCAAATGCTATACAGTTACATTGTCAAGAAATCAATCCGACAGACCTTCGACCACGTTAACAATCATCGCTGGGATGAGCTGCTGAAACCAGTCGCGCCGAATGTCCATCACCGCTTTGCCGGCGCTCACTCGCTTAGTGGTGAGCGCCACGACAAAGAAACCCTGCGCCACTGGTTTGAACGCCTCGGCCGCGTTCTGCCCAATGTCCATCTCAAGGTCAACAACATCTGGGTAAAGGGCTGGCCGTGGTATACCACCGTGTTTGTGCAGTGGGACGGCACCGCAACGCTGCTCAACGGCGACACTTCGTACTTCAATCATGGTCTCCACGTGATCACACTGCGGTGGGCCAAGGTATATGCGCTCGATATGTTTGAAGACACGCAAGAAGTGGCCCGCGCTCTCGCCGCCCAAGCGGCAGCTGGCCTCGAAGAAGCTGTCGCCGGACAAATTGTAAGCTAGCAGAAGCGCAGTCAGAGGGAGCCAGAGGACAAGCATCTTTGGGATACCGGGTGAGTCAGTGGCGGCGATCCTGGGCCTGGTGCCGCTGGCGTTCTCGGCGTTTTGGGGGCCGATGGCGATCACGATCATGGGCGGGCTGCTGAGCGCGACGGTGCTTACGCTGTGCTTCCTGCCGGCACTGTACGCCGCCTGGGTGCGGGTCGGGCGAACCAGCGCCGCCGCGCGGCGCCGGCGGCTGTCCGGCCGCCGCGTCGCAGAACCGGTGATGTCAGCTCGCTAGTAGATTGTAGAACTTGACCTGTCGGACTATCGATAAGACGAGCCCGGCTTTACCCGCACGTCGTTCGAAAAAAATTTGACGAAGCCCGATCGGTCGCTTGCGGCCTACGACTCGATGCGTGCTGGCATGGAAGTGCAGATGCGGAACGGTGTGGAAGCAGGCGACGCTCCCGAGGTGGTGGCAGAGACGGTTGTGAAGGCGGCAACCGCTGCAGTGCCGAGAAGACGCTACACCGCTGGAAGGCTGGCGCGCCAGGGTAAGGATCATGCGCCGTTTCGTCCCCGAACCCGCTTTCGACAAGAGCTTGCGGAAGCAGAACGGTCTGCCGGTCTGATTGGCGGAGATCAGTGGCGTTTCGCATCGTCGAAAAATTTTTATCGGAGCCGCTTGACACTGTCAAGTCGCTGCCTAATTTTAGACAGTGTCAAGTTATCCTGTTGCGAAGGGAGGCCCCCATGAGCGCTGCCGGAGCGAGATCTGCAAAGAAAACCAGCAAGATAGTGCTATCCGCCGCCGTTTTGGCCGCAGCCATGGGCTTCGGTTCGGCGGCGGTCATCGTCCTTGACCCGCCGACGGCGATCAGCAGCGAGCCGAATACGGTCGCGGAGACCGACCCTCGCCTTCGGCCGCAGCTCGTCCGGATCGCCATGGTCAAGCCGGCCGGGGCCTCCGAGCGGGGTTTCACGGGCATAATTGCGGCGCGCGTCCAGAGCAATCTCGGCTTTCGCGTTCCGGGCAAGGTGGTCGAGCGCCTCGTCGATGTCGGCCAGGAGGTTTCCGCCGGGCAGCCGCTCATGCGCCTCGACCCGAAGGATCTCGACCTCGCGCTGACCGCCAAGAAAAACGCGGTCGCAGCAGCGCGCGCATTGGCTGCCCAGGCAGGGGCCGACGAAGCGCGATATCGCCAGCTTACGACCGACGGTTGGGTCTCTCGGCAGAGATATGATCAGGCCAAGGCCGCCTTCGACACCGCGGCCGCGCAATTGCGCGCCGCCGAGGCCCAAGCCGATGTCGCGCGAAACGAAGCCGGATATTCGTTGCTGCTCGCTGACGCCGATGGCACTGTCGTCGCGA
>Ga0187846_10000116_pt1 | contig 47005 bp, 26 predicted proteins | sample TC_taG_FD_161473 | JGI IMG/M metagenome (GOLD analysis project Ga0187846, IMG submission 161473) | Biofilm microbial communities from the roof of an iron ore cave, State of Minas Gerais, Brazil - TC_06 Biofilm (v2) | ecosystem: Environmental > Terrestrial > Deep subsurface > Cave > Wall biofilm... | reverse complement strand
TCCAACACCTGCTATCAGGACGAGCGAGAGCAGGTAGAGATTTGAGATGGCAAAAAAGATTTCCAGTGCGCAGAATGCCAGTGCGCCGCTAAGTAGCCGCTGTATGCTGGGCCTGTTATTGCCCCAGGCCAGCCAGAGCGCTGAGAGGAGTGAACCAAGCCCAAAGGCTGCAGAAAGGAAGCCAAATCCTTCTGGTCCGGAATGTAGCACATCGGTTGCAAAGAGTGGAAGGACGACGTTAAAGTTAATGCCGAACAGGGAAATCACGCCAATAACCGCGATGATCAATAACACGGATGGCGTGTGGGCAACATACACCAGGCCTTCACGCAAGCTCTGGAATGTACTCTGTTTTGCTGTCTTTTGCTTCGAGGCCGAATACCTTGCCTGGGCATGAAGACCATCCATGTTGATCAATGCCAGTCCTACAATTACAGCAATAAAACTGATTGCGTTGAGCAAAAAGAGTGGCGCGACGCCAAGCCAGGCGATAATCAGTCCGCCAAGCCCGGGACCCACGATGCGCGCCATGTTAAAAAGGGATGAATTCAATGCAATGGCGTTCGGGAGGTCTTCGCGTCCTACCATCTCAACGACAAAAGCCTGCCGCGTAGGCATATCAAATGCATTATTAAGGCCTAACATGGCTGCCAGCACCAGTACTTGCCAGATCTGTACCTGGCCGGTAACTATCAGTATCCAGAGGATGGCCGCTTGCAGCATTGCGAACGATTGGGTGAAGAGAAGGACTTTGCGCTTGGGAAAGCGGTCAGCCAGAACTCCGCCGAAAAGCGAGAGGAACATGACTGGTAAAAATTGCAGCGCACCTACAACCCCAAGTAACCATGCGCTATGGGTCAGTTCCAGGACAAGCCAGGCCTGGCCGATCGACTGCATCCAGGTGCCTATCAGTGAAATAAGCTGGCCAAACCAGAAAAGACGAAAATTGCGATGGCGTAATGCTACAAATGTACGCAGCAGGCCTTTGACCTGCTGCTGTTCGTTAACCAGTTCTGGGACGGGCTGATCCTCGTGGTCACGATATATTACTTTCATTAAAGATCCGATCTAGAACAATTCCTCACGTGTACGCTGGTGACTTTCGAGCTTTGCCAGGAGTGCTGCACGCATCTGCTCGAGTCCAGTTAGCTTCCGCTCGATCATTTGAAGCTGACTGCGAATGAGTTCATCCGCTCGATCTAATTGGGCAATTTTAGCGGCTGCCTCCGTCTCATTCTGGTAAGCAACTTTGATTTGCCCTCGTTCGTCATCAGCTTCCAGTAAATTGCGGATGTCTGCCAGGGAAAATCCCAGCAGGTCGCGCAGCTTCTTAATGCGCTCTAAGCGTTGAATATCAGCTTCACTATAGCGTCGGTAGTTTCCTTCGGTACGATCGGTGGGAGGCAGTAACCCGACTTCTTCGTAATAGCGTAACGTGCGCTTCGTTAGTCCTGTGCGTTCTGCAACCTGCTCAATAGTGAACAGGCTTCGTTCATCAATGCTTATTGAGGAGTATTGTTCGTTAGCAGCAACCACCGGTTTTCTATCCTCCCCAGTTTCCAAAAAATTTGTGCATAGCTATTGAGTCAGAGGGTACGCATATATTGTACCACAAGATTACCGTTTACGTCAAGGTTATTGTTACCGGTGTGTTACCTGATTTATGGAATACTTCCTGGTATATTGCGCGAAGGTTCGAACACTTTTTGTACGAATCTGCGAACATTTGCTTGAATCTTCGAACAGCTCAGATTAAAATTCTGGGTGCCAAATTTCAGAATCCTTCTTTATCCGCATGTGGAGCGGCATACACGCATGTTCTGAAAGCTTGTTCTAGCGACTTCGATCCGAATTTCGCATGACATTTGTGCTTCTTTATGGTATGCTTCTTTTCAGGAAGAGATAAGCGTAAGAGATACGCACTCATCACCTGGATGTTCGTCTGGAACAATCTGTCCACCGTGCTGGTTTTTCTCGCGTCCTGCCCCTCGAGGAGGTCTTATGGAAGAAACGCCGCCTGTTCCTCCCACGCGTCCTGGCGTGGAAGGTGTTGATATCTTCAAAATCGCCGGACAATCTATTTCGGGATTTTCTCCCAGTCCCAAGACGGGAGATCCACGCCGGATTCGCATGCCGTATACGAGTAAGCTAGAACACCGCTTATCCCTGTACCTGGACTATCATCCGCACGTTCGCACCTACCAGCGCGGTGACGCCACCAAATCCTTTGTCGAGGCCCATAACCTCGCTGCGCCACTTGGGACCCCTTACCGAATAGATTATGAGTACGACGGCAAACCCCACGTCTATCTCCCTGATTTTGTCGGTACTCTTTGCGACGGAATGTTAATCTGGAATTGACCCGAAAAAATGGAGTCTCCAAAGTTGGAGTTTCGTTCATGTGTAACGGGGTTGCTTGTTCAAAAGCCACCGGACTGACATACTGTAACGTCGAATGGGTCAACGCCTGAGCAATCTTGCCCAAGACGCGTTTGATGCTTGATGGGCTCGCTCCATTCCAGGCGTTGACACGCTCTCAAGTGCCAACTCAGCTCTCGTTGGTCACGCAAGCTGCTCGCTGCCCTTCCCCCACCCTGCGCAAGGCGCGTCTCCACCTGGACGCACTATGGTGGACGGCTCGTGCCGAGACGAGCGAACGAGAGATAGACCGCAGAGCCTGCCACGCTCGCTCGTCTCGGCTGCCAAGCCTACCACAGGCATCCAGGTCGTACGCGCCTTGCGCCCCCGCCTGCCTCAACTCGCTCACTCCTGATGCCCACAGCGCAGGGCCGCTCCACCCCAGCGCTGGTCAAGCGGAAGTCGCGCACTGTGCCTCCTTTCCTGCCTCGACTTTTGGCTGATCCCTTGGGGGACTTGACCCCAACAATGGAGTCGCTACGTCGGTGATTCATGCAATGGGAACGGCGTTGCTTGTTCAAAAGCCACCGGACTGGCATACTGTAACGTCGAATGTAAGCGGACCGGGTTATAAAAGCACTCCAGGTACTCGAAAATGGCGGAGCGGGCCTCTTGTCTGGTTTGGAAGCGCACCCGAGCGGTACACTCCTTGGTCAGCGTGGCAAAGAACGCTTCCATGGCCGCGTTGTCATAACAGTCCCCGGTGCGACTCATGCTCACCTCACAGCCAGCTTCTTGAAGCAGAGCCAGATAGCGATCACTGGTAAACTCACTGCCACGATCGGAATGGTGCAAGAGTCCGGCTGGCGGATGCCGCGTGGCTAAGGCCATGCGCAGAGCTAGCTCGACCAGGTGCTCATCTTCGGTCGCTGCCATGGCCCAGCCGACCACCATGCGTGAGAACAGATCCAGGATCACCGCCAAGTAGAGCCAGCCTTCTGCCGTTGCGACGGCTTTGGTATCGGTGACCCACTTCTGGTTGGGCACACGCGCCGCAAACTGGCGGTTGAGCAGATTGGGCGCAAAGCGCCCACCTGATGCACTCCTGGTGGTGGGCTTACGCCGCTTTTTCACCTGAGCTGACAAGCCGAGCTGCTGCATCAAGCGCACGACGCGCTTGCGCGAACAGTGGATGCTGCGCGCTTTGAGCAGGGCATGAATGCGCGGGCTGCCATAGACCTGGCGATGCTCCAGGAAGAGCTGCTGGATATCGGCACTCAGGCGGGCATCTTCTCGGCAATGCTGGCTCGGCTCGCGGCTTTTCCAGGCATAGTAGCCGCTTTGGGAGACCTCCAGCGTCTGGCAGAGCACCGTGATCGGGTAGTCAGAGCAGTGCTCGGCAATGAACGGAAAGCTCAGAGCTGGCTGCGCGAGAAGATGCCCAGCGCTTTTTTTAGGATATCGCGCTCCTGACGCAGGGTCTCCACCTCTCGCTTCAATCGCCTGATTTCCTCGACTTCCGCCGTCTGATGACCGCTGCCGGGAAAGGCTTGCTCGCCCTGCTCAGCGAAGAGCTGGCGCCAATGGTGCAGCGTGCTGTCGGCGATCCCGAGATCGCGAGCAATCTGGGCTAACGGTTTGTTGCTGCTTTTCACCAACTGGACCGCTTCTAGTTTGAACTCTTTCGTAAACGTTCGTTGCGTCTTTTGCATCGTCTTGTCCTTTCATGGAGCATGTCCACTTCTTCAAGTTTACCTTCTCCACTTTCTCGGGTCAAGACCTTTCACCTCCGAGCGGGCCACGCAGGTACTGGTGGATCGCTTTAAGATTACCTCAGAACAAACTCCTCCTTTCACTCCTTCATTGAACGGAGTAGCCGAAGCGGTATTTGCCTGGATGACGCGTAAATTCGAGCACCGCATGCCCGGAACGACCAAGGCGAACCCGGGAGACCGCGGTGCGTACGATAGCCTGCGTGAAGCAGAAAAGGCGGGTATCACACTTGATCTATTGGAGAAGTATTTCTATCAGGCGATCGTGGATGGTTACATGCAGGAGTGGAACGAGTTGCGGAGGCAGACGCCGGCCGTACTCTGGCAGCATGCAGTGCAGGAGAAAGGCGTTCCCCGCTGGCGGGGATCGAAAGACGATCTAAAACTCCTGCTTATGAAATCCCAAAACCGCATGAACCCTGCCACCGGCCGATATGCGTTGAAGCCTCACCAGGGGCTGTCCTTTTTGGGACGCCGCTACAACAACAAGCCGCTGCTCAACCAGCTCCGTGGCAAAGAAATTGACATATACTATGACCGTCGGGATATCTCTGTGATCTACATCTTTGAAAAGGGAGAGTTGAGAGGAGAGGCTTTCTGCACAGCTTTTCCGCGAGGGCTTCGTGTCAGCATCTGGGAAGCGGATGCCATGCGCAAAGCCGATAAGAAGCAGAAGAAACAGGCGGACGCGGTTTCATTGGAAGGGCGCCAGCGAATCCAGCAACAGGCAGGAGCCGGTAAAAAGGTACACTCTCTGGAGACGAAGCGGCTGGAGAAAGAGAGACAGTATGACCTGCAGCGCGCTGACATTCATCCCGACTACATGCAGTCCACACTTAATGCCCTGGCACAGCAGAACCCTTCCCCAATTCCTCCTTCCGAAAAGGAAGGAGCGCAATCCAAGCCTCTCCCTGAACCAGAAGACGATGCTTCGGAAACGACTGTGATTCACTTGCCGATTCGGAGATGGGAGAAACACATTGACTGATCGCTCTGTCGTACAAGGCCGTATCCCGTTTGCCATCCAGGAAGCCTTCATCGAAACACCCTTCGAGCGGCGCTTTCAAGGGGCGGTGCGAAACGTATGGGTGAACAGGAGCTGGCAAGTCATTTCGGCTGTACCTGGCAGTGGAAAATCGACGGGACTTGCTGATCTGTACCTCGGTAGTGGGGCGTACAAAGACCGTGCAGGAAAAACCTATCAACCCCTTATTGTCATTCGCGCACCGAAGAACAATGCAGGAGAACAGGCTCTTGGCTTAGCACTATCAGCGGCCATGGGATGGGTTCGCCCTATGGCCTGGAATGTTCGCCGCATCCTGATAGTAGAAGAAATGGCCAGAATATCAGTCGAGTGTATCATTATCGATGATGCTCATGACTTGACCACCGATCATCTCCGTCTCATCAAAGAACTGACGGATAACCTGGCAGCTCCCCCGTATATGAGGCGGGTAGGTCTCGGCTTTGTAGCGGCTCATGGGGGAGACGTGGTGCCACTGCAGGATGTTTTTAAGACTCCTGTGACTTTTTGGCAGCAGTTCTATGAGCGTATGGACACTGAGCACCCTTTCCGTGCCATTGATGGTCATACCCTGCAGGAGGTGCGGGACATCTTGACTGCTTTCGAGGATCTCTACCGCAGCCAGTTGCCAGACCTTCAATTACGTCGCTGGGGGAAAGAAATTTACGGCTGGCTGACCAACTCCATCCTGGATCTTGATAGAACACACCGTGTGACGATGGGCCACTTGACACGCTTTGTGACGAGCGCTCTCCATCGCGCGTACAATCAGGGAGCAACCGACGTCAATGCGCAAATTCTCCAGGAGACAGCCGACTTAATGATCTACCGCCGCGATGACCTCTTCCATATAGGTGGCGATACCGACAGCGAAGAGCAGCCACCAGCTCAAGAGGTCGGCTGATGCAACCTGTTTATATCACGGATCCTGCCTGGCGGACGTCATTTCAACACCTGGTTGCACCTCTTCCAGGCGAATGGCTTCCCGGACTGCTATTGCGCTGCGATGAGACCCATGGCTGGCTGGCTGGAACAACGCTCACTCTTTTCAGACGCGCTGCTAAGTGGAACGCGAAGCTAGGACCTGCTTTAACTGTTCCTTCAGCTTTGAATCTATCCTTTCTTGTTCAACGCCTTGACCTATCGACGGACGATCTTCTGGCGACAACATATCAGCATGAGCTTGCTCGTTGTTACGGCACTCTTCAGCCACACTTCAGACAGCTTAGTGCAACCTTTAGGTTCTCTTTCTGTCCGGAATGCCTAGCTCAAAGTCGGAAGCTTCAGCGTAAATTCGTGTTGCCACATATAACATGCTGTCCAGAACATCATCTCACACTTGTGAGAGCATGCCATTGTGGTATGACGCTGTCCCTTTTCTCTCGAAATCGGGAGCAACCATTTACTTGCCACTCATGTGGCTTGGATTGGGCAAGATTTCCCCGGCGACTAGCCACATTACAACGAATTCGACATGAACAGAAGGTCCTGTCGTGTTATGAGTTTTTTTTCCTCAAAGGAACACCAGAGCTTCTTAAAAGAGCTTGGCAGTTCGTTATACACAAGCTAAAGGAAAAAGAACTGGAATACATGCAGCGTCCACTTTCTCGTGAGAAATGGATGCACTCTGGCAATCGGCTTTTCAAATACAACAAGCTTCTCTCACAGGAGAGAAACGTTGAAAGCCAGGTTTTCGGGCTCTATGGAGGAGATCTCCTGATGGTACATTTTTATCGAGGAAACGTCGTACTCGGTGACTTTGTAGGTCTACTTGCGAACTTGGATTTAACCTTGCTTGATACATAATATGTAAACGCCCTACTGAGAAGTTCAGCATGCAATTTGTGGTGAATCGATGTTCCGGGTCGTAGCGCGTTTCTAAACAACTCCGACACGTCATCTGGCTGCTTTTTCCTTATTGATTCCTTGCTAGCCAATAAGACTGTTAGTATGGACTTTTTTTCGAATTCATAGACGGTCTACACCCTTTTGTTCCACGACTTCCGCACTTTCATGATGGCAGTTTCCTATCCTCTGATGGCTTTGAGTTTCTCTTTCACTTGTTCTCTGCTCACTTGAGATAGCGTTGTTAACAACGCTATCTTACTTGCTACCCTCAAGCATTCTACTCAATCACCCAACGCCTTAATCAGTGCCTCTTTCGCATCCGCATAAAACAAAATGTTAATCTTTGTCACCATTTCATCAGACAATTCATTGAGTTGTCTTCTAGCGGAAATCGGGATGAGTAAGGTCGTTGCACCTTTCTCCACAGCAAGTTCGGCAACGTTGACAGCGTTATATATTGGATCAAGACCACCACCCAGGTTTAATCCTCCAACTGCTATCAAACCACCTTTCAGGCTTTTGCCAAGCATAGCACTGCAAAATGCAAGCAGTGCAGGTAGACCTAGTGATGCTCCATTTTTCGCCGTATCGAACGCGCGCAATTGAACGATAAATTCGTGTTGGCGAGGATCGCGATCCCCAACAAGCTCTCTTGCACGTGTGAATAGATTTTGTTCACCGTACTTGATACTTTCTCTAAACGGCCCAGGAACAGGTACATTGATGATCTTCACTCCTGCACCTGGTCCTTCATTCACATCAATACGATAAAGCCCTGCGTATTCATCGGTATCACCAGGGCTAATCGCCCAGACCTGTCCAGGTGGCAGTGGATCTGTTCCCACTAAATTATCGCTTTGTAGCTCTGGGGTGACAACGAAGACTTCGATTCCATCATTGCCCATTTGATAGCTGAAGTGCGTATTCCTGAATTCAGCGCTACCGATGCGCTTCTGCTGTTCCTTGACACGTCTTCGACATTCCATTGCCAGGCGAACAGCCCATTCAAGATCTTCATCGCTGATATACTGCTCTCGATTCGGGTACAGCAACTTCAACAGGCCATTCACCGTCCTATTCACTGCTGTTGTATCGCGACCACTCAATGCGCCACCATAATTGACTCGACCTTGAATAGCGGTGAGACGGTTATCGCCTCGTAATTGTGTCCAGACTTCAGAGAGAAAATCGCTGACCAGGCCAAAGTGTTCAGTAAATAGTGATGCTTCAAGCTTTGGCACATCCCATCCTGGCAGGTATGCATGCAGCCGATCCATAAACGCTGTATCGTTTCGCATCTCTGGAGGCATCGGCCCAAGAAGATGACCGATGCGCTGCTGGTGTTCTACGTCAACTTCAAAATTACCAACCATCACGATACTGCCGCTCGCACGGATGCTTTCACGCCCTCTGCTGAACTCACCAGATTCCATGTAGCCTTTCATGATGTTGATCCCATCCTTCTGATCGAAGGAGACGCCGGATACCTCGTCGAAGCAGACCACATCATACTGACATACCAGACCGCGTTGTCCATTTGCATTATTGACGAACATACGAGCGACGGTGGCTTTCCCTCCAGAAACAAGATGGGAATAAGGGGATATCTGTTGAAAAAGGTGTGACTTCCCTGTGCCACGAGGACCAAGCTCAACCATGTTGTAGTTACGCTCGACGAATGGAACCATCCTTAAGAGCAAGACATCTTGAGCTCGCGTGGATAAACGTGCAGGCTCAAAACCGATACTCCGCAAAAGAAAGTGCTTCCACTCTGGTGTTGTAAAGTACTCACGACCCCGGGCGAGATCATCGAGTACCCCACGTTTCGATAATTGAATAGGACGTAAAGAGGTCAACCCAAATGGGCGACCTGCCTTCTCTTGGGCTTTGGCTGCATCATATTCGATCTGAATCTCAGCATAGAAGCCTCCTGTAAGCATACGCTCATTTGTATTCACTATTTCAGAGTCAATGCGCACATCGTTGAGACGTAAGCTTGGTAAGCTAGCAAGATACGAATCAGTATTGGTATCAAGCCGTGCTGTGATCAGGTCAATCAGTTTGATCGATCCATGCTCTCTTGCACGAGACTTAAACAATTCTTCCTCACCGGGTCTCACAGTTCGCTCGCGCATCTGTCGTTCAACGACTTCAAGCCCTTCTGCGATCTCTTCTTCATCTGTGCTTGCACAATACCTACCAAGCAGAAACTCCCCAACATATGTTGGAACTGGATACTGACCCTTAAAACGCTGAGCCAGATCTTTGCGCACGAGATAGCCATCGAAGGCTGTAGCAGCTTGTCTATCTAATTCATCAAGTTCCACCACTTCAGCCTCCTATTGTTATTGCCATGTATTTCATAGGTTTCCCATCACTATCGAGAAGAACGATCAATGCGGCTTCTCCCATGCGTTCTTCATCTTCCACTAAGAGCGAAACTGTTCCATCAGGATTGGGGTGTTTCGATTTCGTGAGGGAGGTAGTTGGGTCTCCTACCTTAGTTCGGATATCGACTTGCATATCAGAAGACGTTCCGGTCATCGTTATTGTACTACGTAGACCTCTCCAGGTTACCTGCTCAACAGAGATAGATTGAGCTTGTGTACCAGATTGTTGAGATACTAATATTACCGGCACAATACATTCCTGGGGACTTAACCCCCCATGCTCGTATTCTTTTCCAGCCTCGTAACAAGAGATTCCAGGAGCTAAAGCAATAGATGTTTCATTATCCCAGTACCAGGGCATAATTTGCTGATCGGTGTTCGATCCCACCTTGAGACGAGCACATCGTCCTTTGCGAAGTACCGTGAGGTGTTCGGGCAAATCCGTCTTTGGCAGGTCCCCTGGCATTAGTAGCCAGCCATGGTCTGTGACTACCAGTACCTGTTTCCAACCCCAACTAATCAAGGAATCAATACGGCTTACCAGATCGCGAATCTCACCAGCAAGATGATGAACCAGTTTGCAACCAAATTGATGTCCATGGCTATCAATAGCTCCCATCTCAGTCCAGGCCTTCCCCGAAGGATCGCCCAAATCGTCTCCCATAAGCACCTGATAACCAGCCTGTGCAAGCAATTTGCGCAATACATCTGCTGTTATCTTAGAGCCAGTGGCAGAGACGACTGGTTCCAGACCCTGACTTCCTTTTCCCGTCAGCATCCTGGCTACTGGAGAAATAGCTGGTTTTGCTGTTGGAGTAACACCTGGTAAAGCCGCTAGGTGGGATCCCACTTTGCCTACTAGCTTGTGAGCTTCAAGCGCTTCTATGAGACGCTGGCCGATATCATATCGCAGACCATCGCAAAAGAGGATGCAAGTACCATTTGCTGGTTCAGTAAGAGGTTCTACCTGATAGGCCTTCGAAAGATGATCAACATTCACGAGTTTTTGCATGGCAGTTGCCGTTTGTTCTAGCCAAGGTCGATAGAGGGCTGTTATTACAGCCTTCACAGCAACCACATCCTCAGGTTGCTCAGTCGAAGCTAGCGCATCGATCACAGCAGCATCAACTTTCCATCCCCACTCAGTGTATGCCTTATTAATCTCGGCCAGTGTTGCCCCACCAAGAGAACGTTCTGTCTCGTGTGCCAGTGCTGTAAGATAACGCAGAGCCATTACCAGTGGAGACCAGCCAAGTTTGGTCCAGACCCAGGCACGACGTTGCGCATGCTCCAGCTCTAAATCATAAATGGTAGCGCGTACTTCGTGAGGTGCTAGATCCCGAAGCCCTGTAAGTTGTTCTCGTAATGTATGTTCGGCAGTCTCATTGTCCTGTGGCCACGATTCTGAAAGTGTAAAAAGGGGTAGTTGTTGAGGTCGTACTTGTCGAAGCAGTTCTGGTAGATGTGGATAGGCTTGCGGAGACTCTTTGAATCGATTCCAGACGTTTTCCCAGGCCCCTTGATGTTCTCCAAAGAGAGCCAGAGCGACCATAACTCCATCCTTTTCAGGATGAAAGCCATATTTTGTTTGACTCAAACCACAAAACGAAGCCCATTCGGCTGCGCTGCATCGTTTTGGATACCCTTCCGCATCATTTAACCAGAGCAATAGGCTGCGAACTTCATCTGGATTCAGCAGCGCATCGAAGAACGGCGCGCGTAGCGGAGCGTCCTTCTTCAGACGAGCAATTGGCTCATCAGCCAGTTTAAGCAGCGCTCGCAGCAGCGCCTCTTTCGTGGCGTTGTCTGTTCCGACTTCAATACCAAGCCCATCAGTAGATTGCATGAACCCCGCAACTGTCCAATCACGCCCATTCTTATGGTTCCAAAGCACTCCCCGATATTGCAGCTCAGCTAGTGGCTGGATGAGCTTTGGTGTATCTTCAACAGCCCGTATTTCCTGCTTACTGATGCCAGGTAAATAAATAACTGGTGTTTCACCCTTTGGAAGTTGGGGTTCTGGAAGTGTATGAGCGATGACACAGCGCAACCAGTATGCTGGTCCTGTCATCTCCACAGGGTTGTATTGTCCAAATGTCAGTAGAGGAAGTCGTTCTCGTAATAAAGGCAATAGAGGCTCCCATTGCCGGTCTTTATCCGTCCAAAGGACGACAACGGGAGGTACCTGATCATTTTTGTTATATCTGCCAGCACGTTGTATTGCCTCAACCAATGCATCGAGGAACGTAATCTGGTCACTCATACATTTTCCTTAAATTAGGTCCTATATTCTTCAAACTCGTCATTGAATTGTAATTGGTCGTGCGTCACGTTTCTCAGCGAGCGTATAGTGAAGATCATTGAAGCGCTCACTTCCATCGGGATTCGTACCCCGATCTTTGTTCCAGTTGATCGTAAACCGGCTGCGTAATACTCCGGCAGTCACAAATGGACGAATATTTATTCGTACCCCGTCATTCAGATCGGGATTCCATCCGATTGGCTGCTCGCTTAACGGCTTCCAACGAACATAGATGTCATAGGGCGGTTCTCCGTCGCGAATTGCTTCCAGTTTCTTTTGCAAATTGATAGCCGCTACAAACTTTGCATCAGCACCGGGAACACCTGCATCCCGTTCAGCCTTCTGAGTAGTAATCCATGAACCAAGGTAGGTATAGATCAAGCGATCAAGACAAGCAGCATCGAGTTGATGATAGTTGACAAGTGCGGAAAAACCATCTTTGAGTCCATCCCAGATGAGCCAGATGAAAGGTCGATTATGAAACATACTACAATGCTGAGCAAAGAACCCGTCACGCATCCAGAGATCAAGGGTCTTCCCTTCATAACCTACATCTGTCAGCAATCGATCCTGCCGAGCAGATGACCATTCCTCACCATATGCAATAGCAAGCAAGGTTCGCAATCGTTCAACTGCCCGTTCTTCTCCAGCTACGGGAGAAAGGCAAATAATGCCTCCTTTGACAGTATATGTATCGAGTTTATCAAAGCTTTGTTGGGGCCAATGGTAACCGAGAAGGCGTACCAAAGCGACTTGTAGAGGTTCGGCCGAATCTGCTGGATTGCCTTTAAAGAGCCATTGAGTAGGATCATTTGAATACGGTTCTTGCAAAGGACCTGCTGCCTCTGCCACCTTTTGCCATTGCTCAAGATCGAATGGAACCTTTACTAGTGTTGCATTAGTAACTTTCAAAGCCTGATCAATCTGACGAACAGCCTCATTGAATTCCGAGGATTGGCAATATGCCCACATAGCAGGAAGGTACTTAGAATGTTTAGGTACTATTACAGCACAATTGTTATCGAATAGTTCACCTGTATAAAGAGCACATGGAAGTTTGCCCATTTGACTTACAATAATTCCTTTTTTACCCCACGCATGACTGCCTTGCTTCCATCCTCCACTTGCATACCTCAATTTAGCCAATTGAGCTTGATACTCTGCTAAATGTCCTTCGCCATTTTCCCATAGCAATATGTGCTCACACCCCCCAAAATCACAAGTAGTATTGACAGTGCTATACTGGAAAACCCAACCAGAAAGTAATTCAGGTATTTCCCAGAAGCATCTACCGAATCGTGGATAATCACCAGTTCTTATACCAGCATAAGCATCGGCATACTCTTCTAGAAGTACCTGATTTTCTGTCTTCTCCAACGAGATTCGAGCATCAGGATGATGGAGTTGAGCTTCTTGCTCTACAGTTTCTAGTACAGTATCACAAAGAAATTTAATTTTTTCATCTACCACTTTACAGCCTGAAGCATCAAGACCAGTTATCAAATGCTTTTTATTATTTGGGAAATCGTTAGTGATAATTAAAAGAGCAACATTAACTACCTCGCCACTAATAGTCTCGAAGGCTCCTGCACCTAAACGACTAAGATGATTCCAAGTCTGTTCATGAAGTAATCGTAATCGCATCTTTTTATAAGAACCGAGAAAAAGCCAGTTTTGTGGAGCCACAATTGCATATGAACCATTCTCAATGGCGAATGCGCGACATCGTTCAACAAATACTGTGGCAAGGTCTGCGTAGGCTTCTGGATGGCTTTTGTTACAGAATTGTTTTAACACTTCGGTTTGTTTGATATACTTGAGATATGGAACATTAGTTGCTACAAGCGTGTAAGTGCCTGCAAGTAATCTTGCTGCCTTTGCCACACCCTCTGCTGTCGCACCAAATAGAGATGAAACAGGGTCATCATTGGTACGTTCCTTTGCAAGCGCTTTCGCCAGCAATGGTTCAACTTGAGCATAATCAGCAGAGAACATTCGGTCTTGTAGTGGTACGTCATTAGGATTGATGAGGCTGCCAAGGTCGGGAGCATTATGGAATAGGTGGTAATGCCGCTCAAGCGTCTGACGAAGATTGACGTCATCGCCTGCAAGCCGTGTCCAGGTCTCTAGTTGGCCCGTTACCGCGATACCTGAACATGCGATGTTAGGTACAGACAACTGACGATAGCCACCGGATTTCCACGCTGCTAGGGCTGATGCAAAAGCGGCGATTTGCGTACAGCGCGGGTCAATCTCAAGGCCAAAGAGATTATCCCTCAAAACAGCATCCGCAGCCTGTTTTTCTGACAAGCCTTCCTCTTCCATGCGCATATGCTTCATCATTCGGAAGGCTGCAACAAGGAAATGCCCCGAACCACAGCAAGGGTCCATTACGGTCACCAGAGCAGCCTTTTCTGGCCAACCTGGAAATGTACCTGCGGCAGGGCTACCATCATCTTTGAAACGGAGGTATGTGAACTGTTTCAAGAGAGGACTGGTATGGTGACGAGCCGCCCACCAGGCACCCAAAGAGTTTTCGAGCAGAAACTGCACCATGTAGTCTTCCGTAAAAAGCTGGGTAACCGTCGCCAAGTCTTCTCCGCCGATTTTGCGCCCGCTTGCATTTACTTCTTTTTTTCGCTTCGTTTGCCAGAACTGGTATACCCAGCCAAGGGTATCGTCTGCTGTGAGAAGAACGGTAGGGAAATCAGTGATGACCTGTTCAAGCTTATGGCGGCCTTCTGGAGAAAAAGGTACCTGCACAGCGGGATCGTCAGCACGAAAGATACCTGGGAGCATTAATCCAGCATAGCGAGCCGCAAGCTGCCATCCATCCGTCTCCCCTTCTTCACGTGCCAGTTCTTCACACTCTTCTAAAGATACGGAAACACCCATTGGATGCATAAGCAGAGTATTCTCTGCGAGAATGCGTGCAAAGAGTCTGCGATGCCATTGCTCATAGGCAACTTCTTCAACTAGTCGTTTGAAAGCTACATCTTGCGCTGAACTACCGCCGCCCAATTGTCGCACTCTGACTCGTAATGCGTTTCGCAGCCGCCGCTGCTCAGGGTCTAATGATGCAAATGGCTGATTATGGTTAACGGCTAGCCTTGTCAAGGCAGCCTCAGCTTCTTCTGCTATCTCGCGGGCCTTAATAATAGCCCGCTCCAACATGCCACGCAGTTCATTTGATAATGGCGCCATAAAACTTCCCTTCTACCGCTTCCAGTTTAGAGCATAACAGGATTTCCGGCTTCGATTTGTTTGGTCATTGCAACTCGAAGATCTGTAAGGTAAGCATCCACCTCCTCAATGGTGTGTAACGTGACTTGAGGAATCGGTATGCGAACTACCTGTGGGGTTAGCAGCTTTGCCATCTCCTCGCGGACCTTCTTCACACGTCCTGAGGAGGCCGCAATCTTATCTTCCCATGCTGTCAGCGGAGTCGTATCAAGAGTTGATAGCAATTCTTTATCGGTTCCAATTGAAAGTTGGGGTACGGGACCAAGAGCGTTTGTGTACAACATGCGCTCGCGAGTATCCTCTGCTACTTTCTGCCAATCTGTTGAGGTTGCCAGTGCTTTTAGTTCTCGTTCCTGTGTTCCAATCAACCGTTCGCGTGCCCTTTGTAACTCGCCTCTCAGTGCGGACGCTACTCTGTTCAATAAAGGAGATATCGGATCGGGATCATCCAGGAGAGATCGAGAGTCAATAATTGCTGTTATTTGCGGATCTACTTCACCAACAACCGGCAGATCTCGCGCATGGATGAGCAATTTCTGTAGCATCTGCCACTCAGGTACGCATTGTGCAACTTTGTCACGTGCCTGTGTCCAGGTTTGGTAACTATAGAGTAATTCATCACGCTGTTCATACACAGCGACAAATTGTTCATTACCACTCATGGATTGCAGGCGATCAACAATATCAGTTGAGGGCTGCTCAGGGAGAGGAGGATTTCCACCCGCGTCGTTAGCAAGCTCAGCCAGGCGGCTCAATACCATTGGGACAGCTTCCGCTTCTTCTCCCTGCTTGACAGAGAGGCCCATATCAGCAATAAGTTTTCTCACAGCTATGCGCTGGATACTACTAATCGTGATGCCTTCGCTATAAAAATCGGTCAAACCAAACTGCTGACCCGTAATCTGTTTAACACTTATAGCCTGGCCATTTTTCATGGATCGAACAAAGCCACCAGCTACCAGGCAAAGCACGATTCCATCAACAGCATCCTGGGGCCATCCATAGCCAGCACCCATGAAATGTTTCCTGATCTCGCTCCCTTTTTTCCCGGAACCACCAATGAATGTTCTGATCTCCTGACAGGGAGAATACTTATCTACATCACCATTGTAGCCAACAGCAGAAAGCGCATCTGTTGCTCCCTGAGTTGCCCGAGTGACTACAGTGTCCCACCTTGGATGATCTACATCCTTGAATCTTGGAAACAGACGCTCCAAAGCAGCTTCGATGGCAGCTTTTACTGAAGCTTGTAACGATCCCTCTGAGATATCATTTCCACCGCCTTGATAGACCCGAGCGCTATTCACAACATGCGCAACTAAAGCTTTACGTTTGCTCTCCTCAACCTGGCGCTTTGATTCCATTGCACGCTTTGCCTCTAATCCCTCTGGTGTCGTTTGAACATGGCGGGATTCCAACGTTTCATTGGCTGCTGCGTAACTTGCAATCGCTTCCTTGAGTGCATCACTTTCTTGCTGGGGAAGAAATACAAAGACGATAGGACTATCAACCCCTGCTTTCTGTGCATCTTCAAGCACTGTTTTCTCGCTTACCGTCCATCCATCACGCATCCATACCGGCACACTTCCTGTATTTATGGCAGGAGCTTCTAGCCCGAAGTACATTTCATGTTTGCGTGGTGTCTTACTCAGTCCCTGGGTAAGCGTAATACCTTTTAATGCGGCTGAAAAGGCATTGCGAAACTCAAATGCACGATCACTTGCGATACGACTATCATCCGCTCTAATTCTTGCCCTCCGCCGTTGAAAGTCCATTTCCCATTCAGCGCTTTCACGAGTTTGCAGGCGATATTCGTCACCCACCTGCATCAAGGTGCCAGTTTCTACAAGGTTTTGTAAGAGATTGGGGATGCTCTGGCGTAAAGTGTTATTGGCATTGACATCGGTCAAATCCTCTATAATTAAGTCAGCAAGCATTGCAACATTCGCTCGAATGCCTGGTGCGACCACTCCATCAGTAGGAAGCTTTCCAATCAGAAAAATTGCTGCGCACAGACGAGAGCACAGTTTCCCTTCATCTGTACCATCATCGAGCTTTTCGATAGTGGTCGCTACATCCCTCAGTAACACACTACTCTGGAGCATATCTACTTTCAGGTGATTGTAGATTACGTCTCCCGTCACAACCGTGCCGACAGGCCGATCCGCAACATCTCTAATGGCATCATGGACGATACGGAGTTGGGTTCGTAATTGACCTGTCACACCAAGACTATCAATATTGCGCAGGACACTTTCCCAGAAGCGGCTCCTGACTGGCAGCAGTGGATAATCAGAAACAAGTCTCGCACCATCAGTTGGTCTAGGAGCAATCCTGGTTCCGGCAAGTTGACGATTGATTTCACCACTTGCTGTATTCAGTACATCGTATAAAACACCTGTCTTCGCGGGATTTTTTCGTAAGATCACCTCGCGCACCACTTGTTCTACATCGCTATCTGTGAGGGTTACCCTGACGGTAAAGCGTCCCTGTAGTTTTTGCAACTGAGGAGTTGCTTGAATGGCTGCCTGCCCGGTAGCGATGAAGAGCAGATGGCTTCCAAAATGTGAGGAACATGCCTCAACAACCTCCTGTACCTGGTTGGTTCGCTGTGAGTCCTCACCGATAAACTGTTGTAGTTCGTCAAAGACAAGTAATGTACACGGCAGTTTTCCAGGAGTTGTTGACTGTAAGTCAAGCAGGTCTTCCATGGAACGCAGGAGTTCGTCGTTAGAAATATCTTCCCTGTTTGGATATTGTGCCTTTAACAAATTGCGAGCTTCAGCAGCGCTGGTAGCAAAGTCTGTATAGACTTCGAGAAGACACTGTGCTAATACGGGCGATACGTACATATTATGAAGTTCTTTTTCAAAATCTCGCCCGCTGCGTTCAACGCCAGCTTTCACGTCTTTGTAATACCCGTTCTGCATGAGCCAGAGTACAAAACGAGCCGGCGCATATTGCTCGGGAAGCCCAGCGCTGCGAAACATGATTCCCAGCAGAGCTAGCCGCACGCTCTTACCTGCGCCTGAACCAAGCGTTCCCGCCGCTGACCATAAGCCACCATCACGCTTCCCTGCTGTTGAAAGCTCCCTCAGCAGATCAGTAATGTCATTCGGAAGCTTTGTAATGCCTCGAGCGGTCGCGCCATCGGGAAATTGTGTATCACGCCAGAGATACTCAAGCACGCGCACCAGGTGGGATTTGCCACTGCCATAAAAGCCACTCACCCACACCGCAGGCTGTTCAGCCTCAGCCAGGTTAAACATGTAGGTAGACAGGATGCGAGCTAACCCCGTTTGATATTCACCCTCACAAACGAAATGTTCTAGCTCGAAGCGTAAGACATTCCATTCTTCAGGAGTCTGTGGATCTATGACCTTCGCTACACCATTGTTTGGGATGATATATTTGGTCGGGTCCTCGATAAAAACATCGCTATTCTTCATCATAGATGTATTACCCTTCTATCCCAGTGATTGGAACCGCGAGATAGTTCCAGCCATCTCGTGCATCTAAAAAGCGATAGTTTGAGCCGTTGTGTTGCCCAGGAAAAAAGACGAGCAATCTCCCCTTAACGGATGGAGCTACTTTTTCAAATATAGCGGATGCATACGTTAATCCAAAGAGGGACGCTAATCCTGAAACTGCAACGACTGTATTTTCGTCAACATCAGGATCACTAAGCGCGTCAGCTATGTGTTGAGACACAAAGTTCGCGAAATCTTGTAGGGCAAGATCCATATCCTCCGGTTGCTCAAAATAGGCTTCACGATATTCATGCTGCGCCATCCAGGTAGCAAAGAGATCTGTCAGATCAAGGTGTGTCCAGGGGTGCCCTGCACTTTTTGTTGCCATCTCAAATTCTGGCAAACGAAGACGCAAACGACGTTCCTGGCCGGGTTCGTAGATGGCGAACCAGACTTTTTGTGGCCCTGCTAAAGTCCTGTCCCAGGGAAGTTGTACGAAGCTCTGGTAAGCTTTCAGCAATCCCTCAATCTCATTCACGACCAGTTCCCCTTTCTTTCCATCACTTCCTCAACAAATGCCGAAAACTGACCTCGGTGATCTCTCCCATATGTCGATACTCAATCCAACCGCGTTGTGAAGCTGCTAGTGCCTGAGCATGTAGCACATGTATTGGTGTATCTAATAAACGGCACCAGAGTGTCTGAAAGAGCGCATCGCCACGAGCGTCTGAAAGGTAACCAAATAATAGCGCATACGCGACAGATGCAGGTTGACTTTGTGCGCTTATTCGTTCTTTACGTAGCTTTCCGCTCAGTAGTCCAGCCTGTTGCCAGGAAGAAATGATATTCCTGCCGATACTGGCAAGCGTCTTCGAATTGTAGTAGTTTGGAAAATTCGTATTTACTGCTTCAGTAAGCATAGATGGTGTGACAGCCTCCCCAACAGATATCGCTAGAATGCTTTCAGCAGTGCTCCTTAAAAGAGGGTCTCTAGCAACTGAGCAGAGTAATGCAAGTAGTGGCTGTGCCTGAGTATCTTCATCCCACAGATCCCTTAAAGCCCTGAATAACAGTATTTTTCCGTCAAGGGCATACAATTCGCGCAACCTTCGAAAAGAAACCTGGCGTGTAGAAACGGTCTTTTTTAGCAATACATTCTCGTCAACTATAGCCGACTTATATTCCTCTAAACTGGCGGATTGTGGGCATGCAGCCAAAAGCAAGCGGAGATCAGACAGCATCATAGTACGGCTACTATGCGCTCCCCCTGTTTCATTTATAAAGCCGTACTGACTTGGAAGCGAAGAGATTTGTATAGACATCAACTCTTCCTCTAGAAAATATTCGATGAATGATTACCTATCTTATGATGTCTTTTTTCTGCTCAAGGTCTAATGCAAATATCTGAACACGGTTAGAACATCAATAGGATCTTTCAGCTGTCTTAAACCTCAATTATAGATGAACAATGCTCATTCATGGTTGTCGTTGTCTTCCTTTTGACCCGTTGTTTCCCTAAGTATAGTAGATGAACTATCTCGATTCAGAGCATAGAAAATCGAGGATAATCGATTTCACTGACTGATCCTCGGTAAAAGGTTGCTGCTTCCCATAGAGAAGTATTCCAAGTTTGTAGGATCGACAGCGATGTTTAAAGTGCAGAAACTGAGTCCTACTCGAAGCAACGAAGGAATCTAATCACAAATAGCTCTGCTTCATGAGCGGCAGGTTCGAGATCCTATCCTGATAGTTTCTGCATTCCGGAAAATAGCATCCTAACTTGGTGCAGGTTATTTTACTATACTTCTCTGCAAAATCATAGACTCGCAGTATGAAATGATACTAATGCAGATGATTGTGTAACTTTGATAGATTTATGGTATATAAAGGAGGAGCTTATGAATGCTTTGTCCCCATATATGAAAATTCACGGTCTAATCCCCCCACCCATTTTTAGATAGTATCCCTATATAAGGAGAGAGGGAAATTTGGGCATAATATCTAGAGTCACCTCTCATTTAATCTCTTACAGATTAAGCTCCTTTGGAAGGTGACGATCGATCCACCAGTCCAACTGATCTTTCTCAATCCTGCCGAACCTAACCTCATACCAATCGTTGAAATCGCCTTCCAGAAGTTTTTGGATTTCATTCCCGAGTAGCTGGTAAACTTGGTCTAAGACTGGGTAATGACTTGGGAATTGTGTAAAGCTGAAGTACGCTTCCGGTTCTTGAATGGACGCATCTCCTATTTTACGTGAAAACGCTGCCTTGCCAAATCTAGCCCCTTGTGAGCCCGACCTTTCTGTCCTCCATCCCTGGAGCGTTCTCTCAATGAACTTCACACCAGCAACCGAATCTTCTTGCTCGCAGGTATATACCAGAAAGCGTTTCGGCAATTGAACTGTAGGCAGCAGTACATAGGCAATGCGGAGCAGGTCGTTGCGAACACCTGGAGGGGAAGGCTCGCGAGTTAACTCCACCAGCGTATTGCCCCCAGAATATTGGTAGAAAGCCAGGTGTTCAGCAAGGCGCGGGAAATTCTGGGAAACCAGAGAAGTATACGCGTTGAAAATGGAGGGGAGTAGCTTCTCTAAGCTTTGTACTGTTGGTGTTAGATTTCCCGAACGAAGATATTCAAACAAATTGAGGTTTGTGACTTGGGGTAATGTCAAAGAGTGATGTTGCGAGTACAGTGTATCAAGAGCATAGTAGATGCGGCGAAGCGTCCAAATATGCAACCCGTACCAACGCGCCCAGGCCGGTTCGTTTTCCATACGCAATTCGGCACTTCGCTGCCGAACGAGCTGTGGCACCTGATCTTTGCCCTGCTCGAGTCGGATGCGTGTGCGTTCTAGCAGTTCCTGGAGAGGCACCCTCTGGATGTCCTCGATCTGTTTTAACCCTAGCACTTGCCAATATTTTCCCAACACAGGAACTCCTTCTGTTGAGAAAGGTTGTTTCTGCAAAAGATGCCAGATACGCTCTTGAAGCAATTCTGGTGCGTGTGTTTCATCCAAACAACGATTCACAAAAAGGCGAGCAATTTGCGAAAGCACCCGTTTCCAGGCCATCTGTTGGGGAAGCTGGTCAACGAGCGATGACATTCCCAGGTCGAGGTGGATCGTCCCTCCAGTCTGCAGATCGGTGTAGACCTCTGGAGGAGCGGTCCCCTTCCACAACGCTTGCGCAATCTCCTGGGTCAATTCGATCACAGGCTGAGGGTAGGATGACGTCCTTGTTCGGAGTTGGTACGATGACCCTGAGACCCATAACCCGACTTCACCCGTTGTATAAGGCTCGATCTTCTCGCACTGTTCGGGAAAGTACGAGCGAGAGAATTCGGAATAGGCGAGAATGTACTGCTCCAAGTGAGCATGAAGCGCGTGTTGATGCTCGTCAGAGGAAGATGTTGCGAAAACAGAACTCTTCAGGTTGAGCGCTTCCAGAAGGCGAACAAAGCAGCGGATATCGTGCAGGCCAATGTCTGTCAACAGATGCGTTTCTCCGAGATCAATCACACGCATGTAAAACTCCACTGTTTCAAACCCGACGGGATGGTTCAGGAGATTGCATATTGCCTTTGCAACCTCTTGACGTGACTGCTGTGGCCATGCCTGTGCTTTGAGCGTGTACACATAGCTCTGCAGCTGTTGGAATCCAAATGAAATCCTTGGATAGCTCTCTGAGTCGTGCGTCACGCGCAGCAGGCCATAACGCACCAGATCTTGATGAGGCGCATCATGAGCATCTCCCGGGGAAAGCTGAGATAGAAGCGCCGACTGAGCGATTTGGCGCTCACCTGATTCGACGGTGAGCCGGGCGAGCGTTGTTAACCATCGCTCAGCCACCAGTGGCTGTTGCACTTTGTGCATATGCATGGCCCAGTACTCGTCAAACACTTCGCGTTGGGAGATAATGGGGGGAAGTTCGCTGTCGCGTCCGCTCCACACCTCAGCGAGCAATCGCAGGGTAAGGGGATAGCGGCATGCATCTCGTGTCGTCTCCCGTAGCGATCCATGGAGGGAGTACACGTCCTTGTATTTGAAGAAGGTTGCATCAAGCTCCTCGTCGGTATACAGCTCTAACCAGACACCCACGCTGCGTGAACGAGGTGAATGACCGGATTGAAAGGAAGGATCACCTTCTTGCGAGTGCGGAGAATAAACCGAAGTTGCTAGCCGATTATAGGAGCGGCCATGCTCTAGCACGAAACTTTCCCAATCGAAAGCCTTACAACTCAGGCACAGCCGTATAGGACTACCGCGTAACCGATAAACCAGATCGAGCAGCTCGTTTTTGAATTGGCGTTGATTGCCTGGAAACTCGTCCAGCCCATCCACGAAGATGAGCAACTGCCGGTTGGCTTCACAGGCCATGGCCGCAAATCGATCGACAATGTAAGCAAGACCTCGTTCTCGATGAAACTCCCACACAAAATCGTCGCAGATGGCTTCCTGCAGACTGCCGACGAGACGTAGGGCGGAATAAAATAAGACATAGGTGTCCGCCGCAAGCTCTTCAGCGGTGGCGCATAGAAAGTTCGTCTTTCCCAGGCCAGACTCTGCCACCAACGCGAAGCAGGGTGAATCCGTTGCAAGCCACTCCTCGAATGCTTTTTTGAGGCCATGACGTGGAACATAGACATCGGGAATATAGATTTTTGCTTCATGTGGACCACCTTTGATGTCCTCCATTGCCTGTGCAACCTGTTTCTGGCAAAATACTTGAAGTGTGCGGGGGTTCACACCGATCAGTGTCTTCGCTGCTTCGAGACGAATATCCTCGCCGATTGAAGGAGCATGTTGTCCATGTTTTGCCCACAGTGAATCAAGCGAAGTTTCCAGTGTTGTGGGAGTCGAGGCGAACGTATCATAGACGCGAGTTTCACGTCCATTCGTGACGAAGGCAAAGGGTGCCATCTCAAAGAGCAGGCGAGCATAGGAGAGCGCCTGTAAAGCATCCTTTTCGTTCAGCGCGTGACCTGGAGCTTTTGTCTCAACAATTGCCAGCGGTTTCCCATGTCGTGTCAGCAAGAGGTCGCTGCGTCCTGTGACCTGATCTCGCTGTGAATTTTTTTGCCCACCTATAGGGAGTTCGTTATGCCCGAGCTGAATGGTAAACCTGGTTTCAGCCCGCATCTCATCCAACTCAAATCCGAGCTCCTGGAAGTATTTCACCACCGCGATGCGAATATCTTCTTCAGAATCGACATCAAACGCTTGTGGCATGTCTTTCAAGGCCATCGCCTGATATTTCCTTTTTACATACTACTTGCTCTGTCGTATAACGATTCGCCATAATGATTTGTCATTGATCGAGCATAATTAGCAGAGCTTAAGAATGGGCGCTTGCCCGCATTGCCGGAAGTGCAGATTGCCACCCGGCAACCCCGCAAAAGTAAAGCTGCCTACTAGATTCTCCTATTCAGAAAGGCATACCAGTTCATCGAAAAGAGGTTTTGTCAATAGCAGCGAAAAAATCCCCAAAAGTGCCACTCCAAAAGTCTCCAGGGGTGGGAATTGTAGGATGGCATTTTCGAGTGCCAGTCTAAAAATCCCCAGAACGTCTGTTCTCTGAAACGGTGTCCCTCCTTTGTCAACTACAGGCCATCATACCTACTGGCGATCTCGCTTTGCCCCTCCTCCTGTGTTTTTGGGGAGGAGGAAGGGCTGCTTTTCACAGATTTTGTGCTCAGGTCATGGAACACGCCCGCCTTCCGCTTCTCACGAAGGCGATAACTCTCGCCTCGAATGTTAATCGTCGTCGAGTAATGCAACAGGCGATCGAGCATGGCAGTGGCAAGGACATAGTCCGACACCACGTCACCCCATTCGCCGTACGATTTATTACTGGTCAGGATGATGCTCCCCTTTTGATACCGGCGGCTGATCAAGCGAAACAGAAACTGAGCTGAGCGCTGATCTAAGGGCACATACCCCATCTCATCCAGAATGAGCAGTTTTGGTGTGCATAGGGCATGCAGGCGGCGCTCCAGTCGATCTTCTTTGGCATCTTGTTGCACGAGATCGACCAGGTCGGCGACCGTGAAAAAGACGACACTAATCCCTTGCATGATCGCGGCTACCCCAAGGCTGACCGCTAGATGCGTTTTCCCAACACCCGGTGGACCCAGCACCAAAATATTTTCTCCATGAGCGACAAAACGCGCTGTCGCCAGTTCACGGATCTGTGCCTCATTGAGCGCTGGCTGAAAAGCGAAGTCGAACTGCTCGAGCGTCTTGACAAAAGGAAAGCGAGCCAGGCGTGTTTTCATGGTGACATCACGCTCGACACGCGCACTCACCTCGACGTCGAGGAGGCGATCCAGAAACTCCACGTAGGTCCAACTTTCTGTGGCTGCTTCCTCGGCGAGTTGATCCAGACGCTCTGACACTCGCGTCAATTTCAAGCGTTCCAGCATCGCCTGCACATGCTCATAGCGGTGATCGTTCATGGTGCCTCCCCAAGCAGTTGGTCGTAGACAGCCAGTGGGCGCACTTCGACCACTGGCGCATCCCAGAACATCGTGCGATCAGCAAGTCGTATCTCCTGCACGGCAGAGGCCTGCTCGACGCGTAAGACAGGGATACCCAGTCCCTGGTAATGTTCCGTTTGCACGCTGCGCTCTTGCTGCCCAAGCAGGATGCGATGGCGCGCCAGTTCTTGACCGACTTCCGAACAAATCACCAGCTCCTCCGCTTCGGTGATTTTGATCTGCAGCGTCTTGCGTGCGTAGGCAGCAGGAACCGAGTAGAGATTGCCGTAATACGAGATGAAACAATCCTTGCTACTTCTGCGCGTGGTGCGCACGCTCGTATCATAGCCGAGCGCCTTGTCGGCTGGTTGTAATCCCTCCGAGCGCAGCCGCGTAAACGGCACCTCGCCGGTGGTGCCATGCACACGCGGATTTGCCGTCGTGTTGAGCCAGGTCAGCGCTTGTGCGTTGAGATCGTCCAGGTCCCGAAAATGCAAGCCTGGCCAGAAATTTCCCCGCACATATTTCACTCCGTTCTCGACTTTGCCTTTCGTTTGTGGCCGATAGGGTTTGCAGGCTTGCGGTGCAAACCCTGCCAGATCCGCAAAGTCGAGAAAGCGCGGGTTCCAATGCACGACATCTTCAGCATCACGCCCCAGCACCACACTTTTGAGGTTATCGTAGAGCAGCCGCTTGGGAACGCCTCCCAGGTACGTAAACGCATGCAGATGACACCGAATGAACCAGGTGGTATCCGATGAGATCGTAAAGTGCACATAGCAGGCTCGCGACCAGCCCAGCGTCATGACGAAGGCGTAGAGCCGATAGCTGCGCCCATGGTGCATGATGAACCCGAAGGATCCCCAGTCGACTTGTCCTTGCTCTCCAGGAGCTGTTTCAAAGCGGACTGAGCCAAGCGGTTCCTTCTCGGGGCGCCGCTCATGCACAAATTCACGCACCTTGCTTTCTTTGCCAGGATAGCCCTGGGTCAAGATTTCCCCGTAGAGCTTGCGAGCGTTGAGCACGCCTTCTGCCATCCGCTGCTCCAGGTAGGGGACGTACGGATCGATTTTGCACGTCTTCACTTGACGTGGATGCCTTGGTGGCAAGAGATCAGGCGCGTTGACGACCTGCCGAATGGTTTTGCGATCTCTTCCAGTCTGACGGGCAATCTCGCTGATCGAGACACCCTTGCGATACATCTCTCTGATCATGAATCGTTCCTCGAGTGCTAACATGGATTCCCTCCTCAAAGCATCGTGACCATGTAAGCCACGATGCTTTGAGGATATCCCATGCTCCCCAGGTGGGGAGTTTTTCCCTGGCACTTTTGAGGATTATATCTCTGTTACTAACAGTTTCCCTAGTTTGTGCAAAGCCCAGTTTAGCCATGTACCCTCACTTGCGTATAAATTAGCGAATATCCGAGCCTGTTCAGTATACTTCCCAGCTTGTGTGATGATGATGGTTTCTTTGCTACGATTTCCTCCTGGTATCGGGCACCTTACGGCTATGCTTCCCTCATGTGTACATGGCTCAATGCTAGAATTGGAGTGAGGATGAGCAGTTGGCCAAACTTCAGGAGACAGGATAACCCCGGACAGGTTCGGTAAAATTGCTAATACTTGTTGGAGAACTGGAGTGAGAATTTCAAGCTTCTCTGATAAAGTTTTTCCCTGGAGCGAACTTGATTGCCACAGGCCGGCATAATCACCTAAGCGTACCCAGGCAGGGCCAACGTTCTCGTATTGCTCGTTCGTTTTGAAAAGTTTATCAATCAGGCGTTTTCCGACATCAGTCTCTATGAGAACGCCTTCCAGAGGCGCTACTCCAGGCATGCCGGCTTCCTCGATAATTTCTAAGTGTCCAGATACTGGTCCCAGCATTGTATGGGGTTTTCCAGTTCGAGCTGCCTTCTCTGCAGACCTTTCAATTTCATTGAGCCATTGTGCCTGGTCATCGGGTGATAAAGGGGAGCCGATGGAGCCTGTTATTCGTACATTGTACTTCCATGCCAGAGCCGCCAATGTTTGCACCATCTGGTAGAAGTATTCACTCGCCTCTTGTTCATTGCCGGAGAGGAGCATGGCTTTTGCTTCCACGATGAGCTTGGTAGCCGTATTAGATAGGACTACATCGGTCGTTCCTCCGTTAGCAAGAGGTCGCTCCAGTTCAATTAGCCATTCCTCCCTTAAACCCAAACCTGCTACCTCTAATTGAAGAAGGGTGGAAACCCAACGATCTATACGTAGGTCTGTACACAATTCATTACGTACTCTGGCCCATCCTACCGTGGATTGCAAAAGCTCAATTTGAGCTGCTAGATGAAAAAGATTCGCATAGACCATGGGAACATCGTTGGCAGGCCAGAGCTCAAGGGAGAAAATAGGGTGCTGAATTGATCTTTTTTCTATTTCTTGGATAAAATTGTCTCCCAGGGCGCGTTGCAGAACATCTCTTGCCCAGAGAACCGCATCCTTCCCTTTCATGGTGAGAGATCGTGAATTATAGATGAATGCTGGCCAGAGTGTCCAATCCATGCGACGTTCATTCTTCATCAATTGCACGATCATTTCACGGTGTTCTGCGTCTGTAGGCACAGGTATTTTCTCCCATCTCCCATTTCATGCTCATACAATTCCGGATAGTATACCAGAGGGTAGGCGATGTATCAATGAATAACCTGGATCGAAAAGAGCGGGAAAGACACTTTTCCCGCTCTTTTGTGCTATACTTTGGACAATGGTCATGCTCAGAAATGACTGCTAAGGGTCTAGCTAAGCAACAAAAATAACAGCGGGAAATATTTTATAGAGATAGGAGAACCCTGTGCAACGTGTGACTTCTTTGAAAACGGAGCGTCAGGTTCAGGCACCTCAGGAATTACTGGAATGCTGGCGTGTGTTTTTACTCGAACACGACCATTCTCCGGGTACGGTCAAAAAGTACACCCAGTCTGTCGCCCATTTCCTAGCCTGGTATGAGCAGGAAGAACGCATGCCCCTCAAGCTTGCTGCCCTTACGCCTATCGCGCTGATCGGTTATCGCAACGAGTTACAGCATGAACAGCACAAGTCGGTTAGCACTATCAACCTGCGCGTGAGTGCTCTACGTGCCTGGTGTGCCTGGCTCGTGGATCAAGGCTACTTATCACTTGATCCGGCGGCTCGTGTAAAATTGGTCGGCGGAGGAGTTGGCTCCAAGCGAGAAGGACTTTCATCATCCCAAATCAATGCCCTGCTTCGCCAGGCCCAAACCTCCCGTGATCCTGCGCGAAACTATGCGATTGTGCAAGTGTTGTTACAGACAGGGATTCGCCTAAGTGAGTGTAGCGGCCTCACCTTGAGCGACATCACCTTTGGTGAGCGAAGTGGCATGCTGCTGGTACGGGCAGGCAAGGGCAATAAGGCTCGCTCGGTCCCTCTCAATGGTTCCGCTCGTGACGCCCTCGCCATCTATGTGGCTCCCAGGCTGGGTATCGAAAAACCTTCGATAAAGGCTGCCGCCGCTAAATGGCCAAAACCGGCTTCTCCCCTAGCATTTGAACCTGCCTTCGAGAGCCAAAAAGGAGGGGCGCTCACGACTTCGGCGATGGGACAGATGATCGCAGAGTTGGTGAAAGCAGCTGATGGACTAGTACCAGAAGACACAAGCGCCCACACTTTAAGGCATACCTTCGCCCGCAGTTACCTCTCGCAGTATCCAGGTGATATTGTTGGACTGGCGACGCTCCTGGGGCACAGCTCATTAGACACGACGCGGCTCTATAGCGAGCCCTCTGTCCAGCAACTCTCTACTCGAGTCGAGCAACTCCATATCAACGCTTACTCGCAGTGATTTAGCCATCGAGTATGAGGCTGATGGTTAGACATTTCGATTCTATCTATATGGCAAGTTATTCGGCTGCAGTCAGTTATTGGTGCCGAAGGGGGGACTCGGCGAGATATCGGGGGTCATAGTTACTCAATTGGCTCTAGTACTTGATTCACGTACAGCTTTACATCGCAAATATAGACAGCAAAAAATCGAAAATCTTTGGAACTCACTCTGTAATAACAGGATTGGAATCGAAGCCGAGGTGCTGCTCTTTTAGCAAAACTCCAACTGCCTGATGACAGACCTCTAATTGTTTTGCATCCTGCTCATTTTTTACTGAAACTCTAAGCAAGATGCACAATAAAATCGTTTCTGAAATCATGCCGAACAGAGTTTACTCACCTCACATCCTACAGCTTCCTGTGAGAGGATCATATCCACGATACCGCCCTTTCAACCAATAAGTACATCCTCCCCGAAACAGCCTGAATAGAGAAAGTTGTCATAAAATGCAAAGCGCCGACTTGAATTGTGAAGTTTGTCAAACTTAGCTTTTCTTTTTTCATTTCAGTTGTGTTTGAGCGTCAGTTGGGATATACTCATACAGAAGGCAAAAGCGCCCGAACGCTCTCTTCTCGGCGTTTTTTTGAGGTTTCTCACGTTGCTATTGCCTATAGGATTGAGTCGTCGTATGAAGCGCAACTGAGAACTCGATGAACTTTTCGGTATCTTACTTTGACTACAAGGGAGCTGGAGCTACTAGAAAAAAAAGTGGTCAGATGGGCCTGAGCTCACTGTTCTCTTGAAATATTTTCAGATTGAAAGGCGCTTCCCTCCCTTCAACTCGCCCATTATTTTTGATCGAGAACTATATAGTTGCCTGCTCAGCGGGATACCGATTGGCAGAGCACTTCAGGAAACATGTACCGCGATCAAACCTTTGGCTGGCCTATATGGTGTATGCTGATCCGCTGGTGACGATAGGAGAGGGCATCTCATCTCCACCTAGATGGAATAAGAGCTTCTAGATGTCCTTTTGCGAGTAGGCGGAAAGCAATCAAGAAAGTGAGGTAATGGATGGGTATGCCCTATGACTTCGTGGCAGATCTCCGTAGAGCGCAGCAACTCGAGGGGCAGAGGCGACGTGACCCACGAGCCATCCTCCCCCTAATCCAGCTGTATAAGCAAATGCTTGAGCGAGTGCGGCCCAACGTAGACCCAATCTTATATGCTGTACTTCAGCACAACCTGGGCGAAATCTACCGTGAACTACCGACAGGTGACCGAACAGCGAACCTGGCGCAGGCCATCGCCTACTACCAGGAGGCCTTGCGCTTCTTAACGCCCGAGATGGCTCCTATGAACTATGCCCTGACCCAGAACAACCTGGGGCTTGCCTACTACAACCTGCCGACAGGCGACCGGGCTGCGAACCTGTCCCAGGCCATCGCCTGCTACCAGCAAGCCTTGCGCTTCTGGACGCCCGAGACCGCTCCTCTTGATTATGCCGGAACACAGCTCAACCTGGGGGCTGCCTACCGTGAACTACCGACAGGGGACCGGGCAGCGAACCTGGCGCAGGCCATCGCCTGCTACCAAGAGGCCTTGCGCTTCTTAACGCCCGAGGCGGCTCCCCTTAGGTATGCTGCAACCCAGAACAACCTGGGGGCTGCCTACGCTGAGCTGCCGACAGGGGACCGGGCAGCGAACCTGGCGCAAGCCATCGCCTGCTACCAGGAGACTCTGCGCTTCTGGACGCCCGAGGCGGCTCCTATTAACTATGCCCGGACCCAGAATAACCTGGGGGCTGCCTATCGTGAACTGCCGACAGGGGACCGGGCAGCGAACCTGGCGCAGGCCATCGCCTGCTTTCAGGAGGCCCTGTGCTTTCTGACGCCCGAGACCGCTCCTATTAACTATGCCCTGGCCCAGAATAACCTGGGCGAAGCCTACGGCCAGCTACTGACAGGGGACCGGGCAGCGAACCTGGCGCAGGCGATCGCCTGCTTTCAGGAGGCCCTGCGCTTTCTGACGCCCGAGACGGCTCCCCTTGACTATGCCGGCACCCAGCACCAACTGGGGATTGCCTCCGCTGAACTGCCGACAGGGGACCGGGCAGCGAACCTGGCGCAGGCGATCGCCTGCTTTCAGGAAGCCCTGCGCTTTTATACGGCAGAGGCGGCTCCCCTTGACTATGCCGGCACCCAGAACGACCTGGGGGCTGCCTACCACAAGCTGCCGACAGGGGACCGGGCGAACAACCTTACCCAGGCGATTAGCTGCTATCAGGAAGCCTTGCGCTTTTATACGGCAGAGACGGCTCCCCTTGACTATGCCGGAACCCAGCTCAACCTGGGGGCTGCCTACCGCGAGCTGCCGACAGGCGATCGGGCAGCGAACCTGGCGCAAGCCATCGCCTGCTACCAGCAAGCCTTGCGCTTCTGGACGGCAGAGACGGCTCCCTTTGAGTATGCCCTGACCCAGAATAACCTGGGCGAGGCCTATCGCAACCTGCCGACAGGCGATCGGGCAGCGAACCTGGCGCAAGCCATCGCCTGCTACCAGCAAGCCTTGCGCTTCCGGACGGCAGAGGCGGCTCCCTTTGAGTATGCCGGAACCCAGAACAACCTGGGGCTTGCCTACTACAACCTGCCGACAGGCGACCGGGCTGCGAACCTGTCCCAGGCCATCGCCTGCTACCAGGAGACCCTGCGCTTCTGGACGGCAGAGGCGGCTCCCTTTGAGTATGCCCTGATCGAGACCAACCTGGGGCTTGCTTACAGCAACCTGCCGACAGGCGATCGGGCAGCGAACCTGGCGCAAGCCATCGCCTGCTACCAGCAAGCCTTGCGCTTTTATACACCCGAGGCGGCTCCCTTTGAGTATGCCGGAACCCAGACCAGCCTGGGGTTTGCCTACTACAACCTGCCGACAGGCGACCGGGCTGCGAACCTGTCCCAGGCCATCGCCTGCTACCAGGAGGCCCTGCGCTTCTTAACGCCCGAGGCCGAGCCATTCGCATGCCGCTACACTGCCCGCAACCTGGCTAACCTGTACTTTGCACAAGGAGCATGGGATAAGGCGCTTCGCGCCTATCGTGTTGCTATGAATGTTGGAGAGCAGCTCTATCGAGTTGGTCTTTCCACGACCAGCAAGGCGATAGAGGTGTTCGAAAATACGGGTCTCTACCCCAATGCCGCATACGCTGCGGTCCGCTGTGAAGAGACGGCTCAAGCTCTGCTCATACTGGAGCGAGGGAAGACTCGCCTGCTGACCGAAGCCTTGCGCTTGCGCGTTCGCCGTCCGCTTCAAGTCCCTGACTCCATTTGGAGTGCGTTCGAACAAGCAGGGGCTGCTGTGCGTGCTCAGCAAGCTGAAGAGACCCTCATGGTTGCACCGGCGCGTGACCCTGTGCAGGCCTATGAGGCTCATGTACAGGCTTCCCGAGCAGCGAACGCTGCGCTCGATGAAGCAATTGGGCACGTTCGAACCTACGATCCGCATTTTCTGGCGGCGATTGATCTCCCCATCGTGAAGGCCCAACTCTCAGATATGCATACGGCCTTGATTGCCTTCTGCATCACCGATCAGGGAAGTAAGGGTTTTCTCGTGAGTCAGCACGACCAGGAGGTTCAGGTGGTTGAGGTGCCAACCTTCACACGGACAGACGTGCGTCATCTCTTTGGCGAAGTGGATACGGAGGGACGACCGACCGGCGGCTGGCTCGGAGCCTATGAGCGCTATCTCAGTGACCAAACTGTTCCTGCTTTCAAGGCCTGGCAGGAAACCATCACGCGGGTGCTTGCAGAGCTCGGTGAGCACTTACTGACCCCTCTTGTGTCTGCTCTGTCTGCTGACATCGAGCGCATCATCTTGCTGCCTTCGGCAGAACTCTTCCTGTTCCCCTTGCACGCTGTACCACTCTCTGGAAACGCTTCAGAACTGCTCTGCGATCGCTACCAGGTCAGCTACGCGCCCTCGATCGAAGTGCTCATCGATGCCCGAGCTAAGATCAGGCAGGGTGTAGTCCCTGAGCTGTACGAGGTGATCAATCCCGAAGATGATCCTCATCTGGTCTTTACGCCGATCGAGGGAACCGCCATAGCCAAGCTCTTTGCACAGTGTACTGTCGACGCGGGGCGAATCAGTACGAAAGAACGTGTGCTTGCTGGAGTGCAGGGAAGGACCTATCTGCATTTCTCGTGTCACGGCAGCTACAATTGGGACGACCCCTCTGCCTCCGGGCTGGATCTGGCTGACGAGCGCCTGACGTTGGTTGATTTGCAGCAGGGAGAGGTCGATCTCTCGGCTTCCCGACTTGTGACGCTCTCGGCCTGCGAAACTGGCATCAGCGATGTCTTGCTGGGGAGTGCCGAGGAATATGTGGGCATCCCGGCTGGCTTTCTGCTGGCAGGCGTCCCCTGTGTGGTCAGTAGTCTATGGGCCGTGCCAGACCTCTCAACCACGCTTTTGATGGAACGCTTTTATAGCAACCACCTAAAGAATGGGATGGACTTCGCGGCAGCGCTGCAAGAGGCCCAAGGATGGGTCCGTGAGTTAGGCGTTGCAGAAATGGCAGACTATGCCAAGCTGTGTTATCAGCAGTCAAGGCAGAAAGATAGAAGGATGTTATTCAGACTTATGCGTAATTATCGTCATTTGGCTGACCAGAATCCCGCTTTACGTCCGTTTGCACACCCTTACTACTGGGCTGCGTTCACGGTGAATGGCTGGTAAGTCCAATACTTTTTATGAGGGATCCTGACGCGTGAGGTAGCCTGCGTCGTGAACATGGTTGACAGGTCTACAAGCGTCAAGTCGAGATAAATTTTACAAAAAGCAGTTCATTACTCTTAGGCAAATGATTCAGAATCCTGAAAATACGTGCGCTTCCCTCCATTCTTTTCCATGAATCCTGCTAAATACAGTGAAGGCCGTGAAAGGAAAAGCGTATTCCCATACGCTTGTGAAACTATGCTGAGCGCATTTGATCATCTGACATTTTTCAGCTTTCTATAAGAAGAGAGGTTCATGTCCACGATACCACCCCTTCAATCGGCAAGTGCAGCCTCCCCGAAACGGCATGATCAGAGCAAGCTAACATGAAATGAAGAGAGTCAACTTGAATTTTAATGCAGTGTTAAAATCTTAATGAATCCTTTAGTAAAAACATGTCCTACCATGTTTTCTCTGTATTCAAAATAGCATAATTCGTGATAAAATTTTTTTGACAGCCTAATAGCAAATACTTGACTACTTCCCTTCAAACACTAACTGTGAAATTCCGACTGCCCTCCAAAAAAACTGCTAATCGAAATCGGTAGCCATTTATCACTTTATTGTGCAATTTGCTACTCTAAAACCTTGCTATTTGCTCTGTTTGATAGTAATGTCGAGGTAGATAATTGTCTACAAAATGAACACTAGGGTGACTGTATTCACGCAAAGGTTGCACCTTGGCTCTGTAAGCTAACGGTTCCACGCTGCCCTGTAGCTTTATATTGTCGCTCTCACTCCCGGTCATATTTAAAACAGATATATACCTTGAACAAAAAGGAGGGAAGCTGTGAAGTCAATCGGGACTTGTCAGTTTGGCAATTGTACTAATCAATTTAAGGGCTACTATTTGTGCAAGAGATGCGGCAAGGTTGTGTGCAGGGATCATTACGATCATAACAAAAGCTTGTGTCTTTCCTGTGCGGCACCAAGTGAAGGAGAATGTAATAGCGCCGCAATTGTCGGAGTACTAGTGGGAATTGCTTTAGTGATCGGTGTGGTAGTTTTGATATATAACCTAATTCCAAAGCCACAACCACCACCATGGCAAGTGACTCTAACATCTAACAATGCACAACACAGTGGGACGTTTGATAACAACGATCCAAATAATGTCAATGGTGCATGGAGTGAACTTCAAGCTGGTGCATCGCTAACCTATACCGGTATCACACCGCCGACGGCAGGAACCTATACGCTCGGTATTAATGGAGATGGAGGAGCAAGTACAGCAGGATGGACGCTCACCGACGGCAGCCCATCCAAACAAGATTACACATTGAGCGTACTTGTGAACGGTAATCTTCAGGCAACGTTCCATCTTACAGAAGGGAGCGGTTCGACCCAACCGGTTGACGTTCCTTTGCAAGCGGGCCAGAATACCATCCAGCTAAAGTTAGAAGGACATGACGATGTCATCGGTGATAGTCACACCTATGTCATTATCAGTCTAATAACATTAGCGCAGAAAACTACCTGATGCTAGCCATCTGCGCCTTCAGCTGTAAAAGGAGGGGTCTGTCAAGAGTTTTGTAGTGCGCCCTTTTAGCTCTTCGAATTCTGCCACATTCACAAACTATTGAACAGCCTCTTGCAGGTCAGAAATAAAGGTGGCTACTCCTCGTTCTTGATACAGCGCATCCAGGTATAGAGCAAGCTGCGGATTACATGATAGTCCCGGCTGATTTGGGACAGTTTATGCATTCCATTGTTCAGCAAATGAACCATTTGCACCTTGAATTCCCATGTGTAAGTTTTTTTCTTTCCCATTACCTTTCTCCATACGCACACGTTTCACCTTCCTTAACACTTGGTAACAGCCAGGTGTCACTTGTCAAATTGTATGGTATGGTTCTTTAGGAGGCATTCCAGTCGATACATAACTTATTATCACCATCCCGTAATCTGAAAGCCTGCCCAAAAGAAAGGATCAGCAAAGGGAACAGCATCCAAATTGCCTTGCTTTTCTGCTAGCCTCTTTAGCAATTCTTTAGCTCGGAGCAACTTTTCAGCTCGCGCCTTTTCTCTAACATCAGAGAATTGTTTTAGCTCTTGCTCAGTAGGTGTCGGTATGCTTTCACTATACCATGCTAGGAGGTCACGATGGGTTACAGTGCGGAGCCAATGTTGGGCCTGTGCTAAAGCATACGCAGGTGGTTCCCTTTCCATGCTAGGAAACCACAACTGTGCGAAGCGTGCAATTAACAAATATGTTGCCCGGTCATCCACCGACCAAAGAGGTGCTAGCACCGCTCTGGCTCCCCCCTGCAGCATTCCCGCAGACAGGCTCCGGACCTCATTGACTGCACCCTGCAAATCTATTACGGCTGTTTGGCATGCCGAAAGGATCATCAGCCGTAAACCTCGCAAATCAACCGTATGACTCAACATATCTGCTAATGTCAATTGCTTGTCCCGGGCGAGATGTAGAGCTGAATTCAGGAAGTTATCTACATCGAAGCTTCCATGGCAAGATGCATCAACGATGTACCCTCGCTGAATAGCTTCAGTTAACCATGAAGCTGTTGCCTGCCGACGTACTTTTGCCTCTACGTGCAAGTTCAGATTTTGAGCCAAAAGCGTCAAGACATATGCCTCTATCTCGCTCCAGTAGAGGGCTAGACGCGGGTTACCCAGGTCTGGATTACCTAATGCGTAGACACCAAAACGCTTTGTCTTGGTAGACTCGTCTTGCAGCAGCGAGCGAGCACTAGGTGCAACACTTGTCGGAAATATCTCACCTACCGTATGTATATCATTCAGAGGCACAGCAGTCAGAGGGAAGGTCGCAAGATATCCGGCAGGGATCAGAGTTAGACCAATCACCTCTTCCTTCCTTAGCCACTCTACGAGCGGACGCATGACTGATCTACTGAGCATGGGTAAACAGCGTTGTAGCTCACAGGAGAGAAATTCTTTGTCTAAGCGACGAGCGAGGATCAGTTCATCCAGGCCTTCTAATTCCCTGAAAGGGGTGTCGAGAAGGGGTGCCAGTTTTGGATCTCTTAAGATCTGTTGTGCAGCCTCGTCAAGTGTACTTGACTTGTTTGCAGCAACACATGCCATATGTAGAGCTGATGCTGATTGCCGGAATGTCTCGCCGAGCCAATCAAGCAGCATTGCTAGTGCAGCTCCCCCTCCTTCTTGTGCATAAGCAAACCCACCAATCACACTTGGTCTCTCTTCAGTAAGTCGTGTGTCGATGAGGTCATGCAGGAAGGCGCCAGTGAATTCGGGTAGTTCGAGAACAGCGATACGGGATGGCAGAGAGAGTTGAGGATTCGTGTTCAAGACGGCTAAAGCATACCCGCCCCATGGCGTTGCTGCGAGATATATTAATGCGTGGTCAGCTTCTCCGCGTGCCGCTGCACGAAAAAGTGCCGAGATCTCCACTGAATCAATCAAAAAGTCAGGTGGGTCCTGAGCCGCACGAATTTCAGCAACTACGCTATCAAAAGCTCTTTTTGCCTCATGATATGCTCTGGTCAGTTCCAAGTTGATCTGCCGTTTTTTCTCCTCTGAGGTTTCCAGCATGTGATGTTGACCGAAGACGGCTTGCGGAGTAATGAAAAGTTTGTTGAGAGCTGCCTGTGCTGTGATGAGTCGCTGTCGAGCCTCTTCATAGAGTGAGCGTCTTTCCACGTTGGTAATCTGTTGAGGATCGGCGGCATCCAGTGCCAATGCCTCAGCCAGTCCACGCGCCCGTCCACGTTCAACAGCCAGCGCAGCTTCTGCCAGTCGCTGCAGCCGAATCAACGCAAAGCCATCAAATAAAGCAGCATCACCACTATCCTTGAGGATAATGTCATGACCAACAACTCCAGCACCAAGGGGAAGCAGTATATTCTCCGCCTTAGAAACTTCCACGCAAGCGGTGTGAACTGCATCCCAATTTTCTCGCTCAGCTTCCATCCTACCACGAGAACTTTGTATATCTCGATATTCGCTCGGGTGGGTATTAAGGGTGTAGATTTGCAAGGCTGCATCAAAGCACTCAATAGCCTTCTGCAAATTCTTTTTACGATCTGCGTCGATACATTTGCTGTAGGTAATACCTAGACTGTGCTCAGTTGATGCCCATTCTATAGGGTAGGTGTCATGAGTATGAAGCCTCAGCGCGGCTTTGTGGCAGACAATAGCCCGCCTCAAATTATCACGCTTTTCTCCCGAAGTACGATCTCGGTAAGCAATACCAAGATTACGTTGAATACCCGCCCAGTCATAGGGGAGGTTCTTACGTGTAAAATATCGCAATGCGGCTTTATAGCATTCAATAGCCTTTTCTTCTTCAAAATTTGCACTGTAGGCTGCACCAAGTTGAGATTGAGCTAAGGCACTCTCTCGAGGGAAAGCATCATGTGTGTAGATAAGCAACGCATTTTGGTAGTATGTGATAGCCCGTTGCAGATTATCCCTTTCTTTGCCATCTATGCGAACACTGTAGGCGTTACCAAGACTGAACTGAATCTGGGCCCATCGGTAAGGATCCAACTCGCGGGTACAAACTCCTAACGCCTCTTCAAAATGGGCAATGGCCTGTTCCAGGTTACTCCGCCGCTCACCCTCAATACGTCTACCATAGGCAGTCGCCAAGTTATGGTGAATAGCTACCCATTCTTGCGGAGAGGTTTCGGGGGTCACAATCTCTAATGAGTTGTTGTAGCATTCAATAGCTTGTTCGATATTGTCTTTTTGTTTACCTTCAACGCGGGTCAGATACGCCGAACCCAGACCAAGCTGCACTCTTGCCAAGTCAAGTAAAAAGGCATGATGAGCATATACTTTCAATGCTGCATTGTAATGGGCAATGGCTTGTTCCACATTATCCTTGTGTGTTCCCTCGATGCGTTCAGTATAACTGTTGCCTAAACTATAATGAATGGTGGCCCACGAATGAGGTGACTTCTCACGAGTGATTTCTTGTAACGCAGCATGAAAATGCATAATGGCCAGCTCCAGGTTGTCTTTTCGTATTCCCTCAATGCGGAAGAAGTAGGCGTTAGCCAGAGCATGTTGGGCTGATGCCCATTCAGTTGGGAAGGACTCGCGGGTAAACTCTTGTAATGCAGCCTTGGCATAGGCCAGAGCCTGTTCCAGGTTCTCCTTATATGTTAATATTTTTTCAAGCCCTTCCGACCAAGGGCTTGCAGGGGTCTGCCTGCTGAATACGCACTGCCTGGGAAAGGCTTGGTTCTCCACACGGCTTGACCGATATGCAAAGATCGTCCTTCCCTTGGCAGCTTTCCTGGGCCAATCGATGATTGGAGGGACGTTGCTTCGAGCACCCGTTATATAAGGACCCGACACCCCCAGGAGTTGCGCTAGAGAAGGAAAGACGAACATGTGGTACGTTGGACTGGACTGGGCCGACACCCATCATGACGTGGAAGTGCAGGATGAGACTGGCAAGCGTGTAGGAGCACGACGCTTTGCCCACAGCCACGACGGTTTGAACGAGTTGAAAGCCTTTCTGCTCGGCATTGCGGCTTCGCCCGAGGAGCTGGCCTGCATTGTCGAGACGAATCACGGCTTGCTCATCACCTTCCTGCTGGAAGCGGGTATCCCCGTGTACCCGGTGAACCCGAAGAGCGCCAATCAGTTGCGCAAAGCGGCAGGAGCCAAGACCGACCGCATTGATGCGCATCTGCTGGCCAAACTGGGTCGCGTTGACCTGGCGGAACTGCGCCGCCTGGCCCCGGATAGCCACACGGTGCAGGAGTTGAAGACGCTCACCCGCGATCAGGATGCGCTGATCCAGACGCAAACGCGCCTGGTGAACCAGTTGACAGCCTGCCTCAAGGAGTACTACCCGGCGGCCTTGCAGCTGTTTGCCAAATTGCAGCAGCGCTCCACCCTGCTGTTTTTGCAGGCCTATCCCACGCCGCAAGCCGCGCTGGCTGCCTCGCTTGAGGAGATCACGGCCACCTTGCGCGCAGGCAAACATACCAACCCGAGGCGGGTGGCTCCCAAGATCGTTGCGGAACTGCACCGTCCCCAGTTGGTGGCAAGCGAGGTCGTCGTGCGTGCCAAGTCGCGCTTGATGCTGTCGTTGGTCAAGCAACTGCTGGTCGTGATCGAGGAGATCACTAGCTATGACAAGGCCATCCGCCCCCTTTTTTTGAGGCATAACGATCAGGAACTGTGGAGTTCGCTGCCTGGGGCTGGCAAACGCCTGGCTCCACGTCTGCTGGCCGAATGGGGTGATGATCGTAGCCGCTATGCCGATGCCAACTCTGTCCAGACCCTGGCCGGAACCGCGCCCGTGCCCTATGAAAGCGGCAATTACGCCAAAGCGCATAAACGCTTCGCCTGCTTGAAACCCCTGCGCAACGCCTTGCACCAGTTTGCCTGGCAATCGACGCAGCAGGAAGCCTGGGCGTTGGCGTATTACCAGCGCAAACGGGCGCAGGGCAAAACCCACAGTATGGCGCTGCGCGCCCTGGCTAACGTCTGGGTGCGCATCATCTATGCCATGTGGGTGAACAAGACCAGCTATCAGACCGCGACCTTTGAAGCGGCGCGGCAAGCTCACGCGCCCCGGCAACACGTCGCCTGAGTCCAAGCTGCGCCTTTCCGTCATGCCTCGGTGGACACGCTCAGCGCTGCGAAGTCCTTCGCCAGTGCAGGCAGTCTGTGCTCCAACGGAGTCGCCCAAGCGGTTCCCGTCGCGTCCTTCCTGCTGACCGTGAGCCGCTCCCGCTGCAGGTCCTGTCGCTCCAACGTCTGCCGCAGCCCACCACCGCGTTCCCGACTCCCGGTGTGGGTTGCTGATCAAAGACCACGTCGAGTCAAGGCCGGACCGAGGCCAGGGGGCGTGTGCATGCGGGCGGCTGGCCTCGGTCCGCTCGTCTTGGCCTTGACCGGCGTGGTAGACTTGCTTTCCCGCACGGGAGGCAGCTTCTCTCACGCTCACCTTGCTTTTCCTTTCCCGTTTGTGACTCTTGACATAGAGGGTCTTTGCTGTCCCATCGATTCGTTCGCGATAGGCCCAGGATAGATCAACCTGCGTTTCTGCCCACATTCTGGGAAAAGCTTCTCTTGTCAATTCCTGTAAAGCAGCCTTATAGCAAGAGATTGCCCTTTCCAAATTCTCCTTACGCATGCCTTCAACACGCTGCAAATATAGGTCGCCCAGGCACTTTTGCACTTTAGCGTGACGGTATGGGTAACGAGCATGAGTATACACCTGGAAAGCCAGTGCACATGCCTCTATTGCCGTTTCGTATGGTTGCGCGTGGTGGACGTAATGATTCTGGCGTAAGAGTGCTGCTGCCAGGACATATTGCAATTCAGCAAGGGTTTCTGGGGCTATATGTGGATCATCCTGTGATAATTTGATCAAATTACGCAGTGTGGCAATAGTCTCATTTTCAGCCAGCTTATATAGTTCCCTGTCCTGAAAGGCTTCAAGTAGCACTTCCTTTTCCTCGAACCATGATGGGACGTCCAAGGCACCTCCCCCATATCTATTGACGAAAGCTTCACGTATACTTGTGATCGTCCCACCTCGTCTACGGGCATCGCGTAGTATCTCCAGACGATGATGCATACCCCCTATTGTATCCATCATTTCTTGTGGTTTTTTCGGTGGGAGGTGTGAACGGAATGATTCAGTCAGGTCCGGGTTCCGCTCGAAATATGCAATGTATACCTCTAATCCTTTATCAAAGTCGGCTTCCAGTAGTTCATGATGCTGTTCAAAACAATGACGTACTTGGCGCGGTGTGGGATGAGCAAGACAACGTAAGAAGAGAGAGAATCTCTCCTTGGCCTGTGAATCCACAAGATAGGTTAGTTCTTCACATGCAGTGGGGATGCCCACCCCACGTGCTCTCCTAAGCAGCGAACGATGAAATTGGAGCGTCACTACCATCTGTGAATCACCGCTCTTCTGAATATTGTTAATCCGGGTTGTGAAAATGCGATCAGCTTCATCTGTCAATAGCAATGCTTGATCACGCTCTAAGAAAGCGCATTTTTCTTTCGTAGGTGCGTCAATAAATTTGTTCAGGGCTTTGACAACCGCTATGCGCGAGGGTTCAGTCCATTGATCTGAAAACGACATGATGTGTATGTTCCCTTAATCATACAACTAGCGCTTCATAGAGCCGATCGACACCATAGATAGTTCCTGAATCATTCTGCTACCTACGACGCTACAAAGCTTCCTACCTGTATTTATTGAGTGACAGAGGATAGCCTGGCTGCCCTGACTACTCGAGGTCTTCTGTGAATGCTTGCCAGGCCTGGTCGATACCTCGTAGACGAGCATCTTCTAGTAGGTGCAAATGCATCTCCATGTCTTCAGCCATGTCGTTTCTTCCCATGCGGTACATCTGAGCCACATCCTGTTCTATCATGTCATGTACCAAATCGGAGAGTAACACCTCCTGATGTTCTTTCAATGTCTGATAGGCTTCTTCGTACGTTGTTGAAGTCAAATACTGCTCCAATATATCGTTAATATGATCGAAATCTTCCTTATAATCAGGTTTGACCCTCTTCATAAAGCTCTCGATTGCGGTATCTACTCCCTGGTCACGGGCTTCCTCTAGAAGACTGAGCAGGAGTTGTAAACGCTCTCCACCCTCTGGGTCCTGCGCTGCCACCTGCTCAAATAACATCTGCAATACGTTGAAGGTAGCAGGAGAGAATGGCTGTCTTTGCTGCTGAGCCAGTATTTCTAGTATGTCCTCTGGCGTATTCACAGTTGCCAATATTTTGAACGCCTCATAGACATCCTGTTGGTTTTGCAGCATCTGGATACGTCCCTCAAGATGCTGACTGGCAACACTAATTCCATGAGCCAGGGCGTTCTCGAGAAATTCTAGGTCGTGCTCGAGCCGGAAGATCCAATGACCAGATTCCTGACGCTGCCGCAGTGTAGCAATACGAGAGCGTAGGGCATTTAGGGCTTCCTCGCTGAGGAGAACGCGCTTTTTCATGTTAAGAATGCGAAGCGAATCTTCCCATGTATCGGCTGCGTTAAAGGCATCAAGTGCTACTTCGCGGCTCTTGCTTTGACCACGGCTACTTTCATCAGCGGCTTGTCTGCACAGCTGAAACTTTTCTAGTTCAAGTGTCAAATAGTCTCTCAGGCTGCGCGCTCTTGCCGACACGGAGTCAAGCTCGATCAGACGCTGCCCCTGTTCGAGACCCATCCCAGTGAAATAGGCCATCGTATACACGATCTCACGTGGCTCATTGGCATCTAGACGAGGAAAGATTACACTCTCAGGAATCTTCTGTGAGCGTGCGATGAGAGTTCTGAACGATGGGATCATCTCGTGTAGCATCACCTCAGTCTCCTCCCGTTCTTCCTGGATATCTGACTTGAGGGCAATGCGTGCCACAAAATAGGGTTGCTCTTGTATCATTTCACCAAGTACCACTCGCTCTAATCCCAGAAGAACGATCTGAATCTTCCCATCTGGTGTGAGTCCCATCTGAGCAAGACGTACTACTGTTCCAACTCGTAAAAGATCATCAAGCTTCATCGGCTCACTATCGACAAACTTTTGAGCAACAACCACCAGCAACTTATTGTCATCTATGACATCATCAAGCAAGTGGAGAGCAGATTCTTGCTCAAGCTCCAAGTTTTTTATTGTTGAGGGGTAGACGATGGTTTTCTTGACAGGCAATACTGGCAATTCATCAGGGATACGGAAATCCTTTTCCGCGCTCATTTCCTCCTTTTGAGGAAAGTCGTCCGCCGCTAAAATATTGTCGTCTTGAGAGAGTTCCCAAGCAGTACGGATCGCCTTCGAAAGCTGTTCACAGTCCTCCTGACTATTACAGCATAATGCCATGTAGTATTTAGAAGCGTGTACCCCTACGATGAATTGAATGTTCGGGTCTGACCCAAGTCGCCTAGGTTCCTCAGTTTCAGCAAACTCAATTTCTGATATTGGTGTCTCACTCCCATATGTGGCTCCAGGAACAAGCAGTCGATCGGTGGTTACCCGACAAAGCGTCCCTTGACAGGTGGGAATCCGGTAGCCGGGTGGAGCAGTTCTGACAGACCTCAGCTGTACACGGTACAGCTCGCGCTCACTCATTCATACCTCTCTGTTCTCGCAGATTCTGCATATGACTGCTGGCAAAAGTGAACACAGTACTTAGTCCGATGGGTACCAGCGCGTGGATGCCCACTAGTGCCTGTACTATCCGCTCCTATGCTTCTATGCCTCTCATTGTACCTGTTCAGGCACTCCATGCTGTGGAGGTACTCAAATATCTGGTGATCACCCATAAGTTTGCGAGATCCTTCGCAAGCGCATTCATAAAATTCAGTTTTGCAAACAGCAGCTGATGCGATGCGGCTAACGAGCTGCTTCATTGCAGATGCCCAAAGAATGTGAGAAATCACCATTCATAAAAGATAAAAAGAACGTCATGGCTCAATCTTCTCACATCATATCTCTCATCATGGCTAATCTTGTAGTGAGTGCCTGCCATGCTTCCTTATACTCACCTGTCAAATGATTGCCCAGTCCCGACGGATTACCATTGGCATCAAGCAGTCCAATGACAGCATCGAAGAATGTAGTCATGCCTCTGTCAGCTGCTGGCAGAAGCCGCTCCACCTGCCATTGCTGATTACGCGCCTCTACCAAATCGTTGCGCCATCCATCTTTCTCGTCTGGCGCGTTAGTAAATACAGCAAGAGTATTGCTAATAATTGTTCGCAACAGCTTGAGATTGCTTTCTTCGAACTCTTTTTTGATACCCAACGTTTTTCTCCCTTTGGTGCTTGCTCTCGTTCCTACTGGCACTACTGGTCTACTTTTTTCTACGATGGTTCTGTTCCGTTTGCTTCTGTGACGACATCTCACTTAGGTCTAACAGCGTATGCCGACTAAATTCTGCAGTTCGCTTCACTTGCACCAGTTATGCTGACTTGTTAACCACAGAAGACTTACCATATTGCCAATTCATCAGCAAATCATCATAGGTGGCAAGAAGTAAATATAAAGCTATCTTTGAGCCCATTTGCCGATAAGTTGAGGCAGCATGTCCTTGCTTATAACAACGGGTGTTGCCCCGAATGCAGTCCACCTAGGAGAGACCTCGTCGAGGAAGGCTCCCAGTGTCTGCCTGGCAAGATCAATCGTCTTATGGTCTGCATAGCCACATTCAATTAGTGAAATTCCTGCCGCCAACTTAACTAAAACGTCCTGATCCTTAAAGGCATTTTGCAGTGGGATCACAATTTGATTACTCGCCAGATTCCTCAGGCCAAGATAAACAGCCGCCAATGTGCGCACATTGGGATCACGCTCTTGCAAAGCTCTTAGGAGTGGCTCGGTGGAAGGTTTCCCAATCGCTTGAATCACATCTTGAGCATTCATGAAGATAGCTTCTGCCATACCTTTGGCTATCTGTGCATATCCCTCAGGATTGAGCATCGCAATTGGCGACTCAGCGAGTGCTACCGCATCGGACATCTTAGAGGGAGCGGCCTTGAGCATTGGAAGTATTACTGATGGTCCTTGACGAACCAGTTGCTGGCGAAGCGCAGCACCTTCAGCAAATCTCTTGCGTAATTCTTCAGGATCAGCAGATGAGTTGAATAAGCGGAGACCAGCAATGTCGGGTCGGTTAGCGCTCAGATACTTGTCGATATTTTCTTCTAGACCCATCTTTCTCTCCTTTGAGGATTCAATTTAAAGGCGAGTTGAAATACAACTATTTTCCAAATCAATCTTGCTTACTTTTCGAGGTGTGGATTTCTTGCAATGGAAGTAATTTTAGTGTACACTCATTATTGATGATAATCAATAGTTGCCGCTGCCTAGAAGGTGCAACAGATGTCACGCTTCGACTTTCTACGTCATCCCAAAAAAGCTATTTCACAACGCGCATTGGAATTTCTTGAAGAGGAAACCCTGAGATGGTTCGTTCATTCTTCTTATCAACAATCTACCTTTCGTGAGGGGTGCCGCTACCTTGAAAGCCATCGCGACCTGCTCAATCCATTGAGCGAAAGTATTCTGGAACGCAAGTTAGAAATCGCTGAACAACAACGAAAATTGGGCAATACACCCAAGGAGGCTGAAACGACTCTACGAGAGTTGCGCGATCACTTGTATTTACTTCGCGATGCCCGTAAGCGTGGCGCAACTGTAGCTGCAGTACGTGAGGCATATGTAAATGCTCATGGTGGTTTGACGCTCGATATTCCTCCCTGGCTTGAAAAGCTGGAACAGCAATGGAAAGTTCTGTATCGTGAGGGTCTATCTGAACGAACTGCATCAAAGCTCGTGTCCATATTGCGTGAGGCACTGATCCGTTCTGAAGCTAGCTCACAGGTTGCGCCTGAGACATGCGCCGAAATGCAGAATATGTTAGGAGGAGCTTTGGAAGAGCTTTTCTCTGATCAAGAGCAGGCGTATGAGGATGCTATTGCAGCATTCGATAAAGCACTTCGAATTTACACCCTCGATCGTTATCCACATTTTTACGCTATGACACAACGTAATCTTGGTGGAGTATATGAAAAGCGTATCAGAGGAGACAAAGTTACCAATTTAAAGCAAGCCATAGTCCACTATCAATCTGCATTACAGGGTTATACCCGCGAAGAATTTCCTGAAGACTGGGCTTCAGTTCATGCCGCTTTAGGTGTTCTCTATTGGGAGGGTACAGCAAATGATAGTGAAGGGTGCAAAGAGCTAGGTATCTCTCATTGCGAATGTGCCCTCCAGGTATATACCCGCGAAGCCTTCCCCCTTCAGTGTGCAGCAATACAGGTCACTTTGAGTCAATTCTATCAGGAGCGTTCCACTGGAGATCGACGTGCAAATCAGGAAGAAGCACTTGCTCGTTGTCAGTCTGCTTTACAGGACATCACAATTGACGCCTACCCTGAGGTGTGGTCTAATGTTCAGTTCACATTGGGTCATTTATTTGGCCAACGTATAAGTGGGGAGCGGCGCGATAACTTAGAATGGGCACTAGCTCACTATCAGGCAGCACTAAAAGTATATACCAGGGTTAACAGTCCCGAAGTATGGGCCGAACTCCAAAATGATTTAGGTAAAATGTATGCTGAACGTATAGAAGGGGAACGAAGAGATAACCTTGAGCAGTCTATAAGCTGCTTTGAAGGTGCATTAGAAGTGTATATGCGTGACACCTATCCTGAAGGGTGGGCTGCGACTCAAATGAATTTAGGGAATGCTTATCAAATACGTATTACAGGCGTGCGCCGAGATAATCTGGAACTCGCTATCGCTTGTTATATGAATGCATTGCAGGTATATAGCTACGATGCTTATCCCGAAGCATGGGCCAGCGTCCAGAATTTACTCGGAAGCGCCTATTGGAATCGCATCGAGGGAAACCGAGAAACCAATGTTGAACAGGCTATCGCTTACCATGAAGCTGCTTTACGAGTGAGAGCATCACATCCCACGTCTGACGACTATGCCTCGACTCAAGCCAATCTGGGACTTGCCTATCTGGTGCGAATCGCAGGGTCACAACCAGATAACATCGAGCAAGCTATTGCTTACTTTGAATCT
>Ga0187846_10000115_pt1 | contig 47026 bp, 41 predicted proteins | sample TC_taG_FD_161473 | JGI IMG/M metagenome (GOLD analysis project Ga0187846, IMG submission 161473) | Biofilm microbial communities from the roof of an iron ore cave, State of Minas Gerais, Brazil - TC_06 Biofilm (v2) | ecosystem: Environmental > Terrestrial > Deep subsurface > Cave > Wall biofilm... | reverse complement strand
TCAGAGGGAAAACATGGCAACTCTGCTCGGCGAAAGACGGATGGGGCACTCAGTGTCGACGATCGGGTGTTCTACGAACGCTGAGACTTAGGTGTTCGAATAACGCTGAGACTTTGCCACTGATTCGATGGAGGCTCGCAGGTGCGGCTCGAGCTCTCGGTGCTGTCGAAGCCCGGTGGACGCAAGGTGAACGAGGACGCGTGCGGCGTCTGGTCGAGCCAGGCGACCGGTGCGTGCTTTTGCGTCGTCTCCGACGGCGCCGGCGGACACGGCGGGGGCGACGTCGCCTCGAAGCTCGTCGTCGAGCAAGCGCTCGGCTGGTTCCAGCGGCGCCCCGAGGTGAGCGGTGCGGCGGTCGGGGCGGCGCTCGCCGCGGCGAACCGCGTCGTCCTCGACCAACAGCAGCGCGATGCGCGCCTGGCCGACATGCGGGCCACCGCGGTCGTGCTCGCGATCGACACGCAGGCGCGGGTGGCGTGCTGGGGCCATCTCGGCGATTCGCGCCTCTATTGCTTCCGGCGCGGCCGCGTCGTCGTGCAAACCCGGGACCACAGCGTGCTCCAGAGCATGGTGGACGCCGGCTACGTCGAACCGGTCGAGCTGCGGCGGAGCGCGCGGCGCAGCACCCTGTTTGCCGCCCTCGGCCAGGAAGAGGGCTTCGACCCGGCGATCGAGGGCGAGCGCTACCCGGTCGAGCCCGGCGACGCGTTTCTCCTGTGCACCGACGGCCTGTGGCAGTGCGTCGGGGAGGCGGACATGGCGCGCATCCTCGAGCGCCACACGCTGCCCGAAGCATGGCTCCGCGGCCTCGAGGACGCGGTCCTCGCGGCGGCGCAGGAAGGCCAGGACAACTATTCGGCGGTCGCCGTCGCCTGCGGCTAGCCGCGTGCCTTGCCTGCCGAGGCGATAGTCGCCTACGGCGCACAGCGGCCGCCGGTCGATCGCTCTTCGAGATGGCGGTGCTTGAGCGAGCCGACGCTGAACCCCTTGCACCGCTACTCGCATGGCGACCTGTAAGTCGAGACTCGCTGCCCGGCGACTACGCGGTTCACGAACGCCTCCGCGGGAAAGGCTCACGGCGATTGACCAGGCCACTCCCATGGAGACGTTCCAGCGACCTTCTTACCCGTAGCGGCGTCTTCCAGCCACACGAAGCAACAGTCCGGCGTAGGCGGGGCGCGTTTGCTTTCAAGGTAGTAGATCGGAAGCCAAACCGGCGCGGTCATGAGGAGCAATGCCAGGATATAGGGATTTTTGCCCATTTCCTCGCCAACCTTCGCGGCGAAGTCCTCCATCGGATCGGGAAAGATATGGACGCTCGCCGGGACCACTCCCGGTCCAATTTCGTAGGCGATGACCAAGAACTTGCCGGTCGGAGGCAATGGAAAGTAGTTCGTGCCTCGGGCGAGATTTGACCACGCGACCGTCACTTGAACGCCGCGAGCCTCCGGCGGAACCTTGACTGAAGCCCCCGACGAAGCCTCGGCGACGACGCGGGGCGACGCCGCTCCCGCGGTCGGCAGATTCTGATCAAGGGGCGACGGCACGGACCCGCAACCCGCGAGCTGGAGGCTGAGCGCAACCAGGATTGGCGCCGAAACTGGTCGCAAAAATCTCCGGGGGCAAATTTGTTCCAGTGCCGCGCAATCAACTCTTCAGCGATGAGGGACGCAATGCGGCGGCTGTGAGTATTGCCCTTAGGCCTCTGGTCGCGGATCAGGCTGCCGCCGGCGCAGCGATGGTCCAACCCTGAATGGCTCTGCTGCTGCGCGGGCGCAGTCCTCGCGGCCGCGCAAGAGGGCGAGGACAACTATTCGGCGGTCGCCGTCGCCTGCGGCTAGCCGCGTGCCTTGCCTACCGAGGGGATGACTCCCTACGGCGCGGCAGTCGGGATATCGACGGCGCGGGACCTCGCGTCCCACGAAGAAAAATGGCTCTTTGACCTCTTGCTTGCCCAAGTCCTGCGCGAAAAGTTCGACGACGACGGGGACCTGCATGCCAACTCAAAAGCCCCGGAGGGGGACCGGATCAAATTCCTCACCAGTCCTAGTGCCGTACGGGTCGTCAAATCGCGGGGTGACGCCGAACCAAGTATCGACTGGATTCACCGCAAACGGCCCGCCGGTCAATAAGAACGACTAAGCGACATCGACTAGGCGGCATCGATTTGCTCTGCGGCGCGCGATGCGAGCGAGCGGACGGTCGCCTCGAATGCCGCGACCGTCCAGAGCACCTCGTGCGCCGGAATCGGATACGCCGGGCCGCCCTCGACCGCGGCGGCGAAGGCTTCGATCTCGGCGCGCACCGAGTCGATGGGTTCTAGGTACACACGCTCAGGCTCCTTGCCCCCTCTGCGCACGACGAGCTCGGTTTCGCCGAGCGATTCGGCCGAGCCCGCGGTCCCGAAGATATGCAGACGCCAGTAGAACGGCGTCGCGCGTATGGTTCCCAGGAGGCCGCTTGCGCCGCAGACGAACTCGTACATGGCCGACATCGTATCGAGCGGCGCAGGCGCTGGCTTGGTGTACAGCACCTGCGCGTGGACGCGGCGCGCGGGGCCGAGAAGCGAGACGAAGGTGTCGAGCACATGCAGGCCCGAGCCGGTCAGGCCCCCGCCCGGTGACTCCTGCGGCAAATCGCGCCAGCTGCCCGGCGCAACACGGTTTGAGTTTTCGTTGCTGTTATGGCCCTCGACGTGCAGCACGTGCCCCAATTCGCCCGCGCGCATCATGCGCGCGGTCTCGCGGATCGAAGGCCAGAAGCGCCGGTTATGACCCAGGCCGAGCACCACGTCCGCCTGTTGGCAAGCCTCGACCATTTCCTTCGCGTCGCTCAAGCGCAGCGCCAACGGCTTCTCGCAGAACACGTGCTTGCCGGCGCGCGCACAGGCGAGCACCTGCTCACGATGCAGCGAGTGCGGCGTCGCGAGCACGACGGCGCTCACTTGCACGTCGGCGAGCGCCGCCGAGAGATCCGCCGATAGGCGTAGGCCCTGCCGCTGCGCAAGTTCGCGCGCGCTCGCAAGCTGGGGCTCCACGGCGTGCACGAAGCGCAAGCGCGCGCTCTTTCCTTGCACCGAGTCGACAAAAGTGCGACCCCATCTGCCCAGCCCGACGATTGCGGCGTTCACGGTCATAGGCGTACCGCGCGCAGCGCTTCGATGATTGCCCAGGGATCGCAATCCGGCCCATGCTTCTCGATCACCGCGCGCGGCACGTCGAACCCGGCCGGTGCGAGCCGCCGCGCCATGGTGCCGATCAGCCCCAACCCGATCATGCTGACCGGCCCTTTAGCGCTCACTGCGGCTGAATGCCAGACTGCTTGGCTTCCTTCGACCACTTCGCGATCTCGCTCTTGATGTAGGCCCCCATCTCGTCGGGATTCATCGGCGCCACGTCGACGCCGAATCCCGCGAAGCGCGAGGTAACTTGTGGATCGGCAATCCCCGCGACCGTCGCTTCATACACCTGGTTGACGATGGTGCGGGGCGTGCCGGCGGGCGCGACGAGGCCGTACCAGAGCACGGTCTCGAAGCCCGGCAGCTCCTCGGCGATGGCGGGGATCTCCGGCGCGAGCGGCGTGCGCTGGGCGGACGTGACGGCGATGCCTTTCAACTTGCCGCCGCGGATCTGCGCGAGTGAGACGGCAAAATCGGCGAACGTGAAGTTCACTTGCCCGGAAAGGACGTCTGTCACCGCGAGCGGCACGCCCTTATAGGGCACGTCCAGCGTCTCGAATTTGCCGCCCGCCTTGAGCTTCGCGATCGACACCTGCGCACCCGCGGAGCCGTAGCCGGCGGAAAGCTGCCCGTTCTTCGAGCGCGCGTAGGCGATGAACCCTTTCAGCGTCTGCGCCGGAAAATCCGGCTTGACGAGAAGAATCATCGAAGTCTTGGCGATGACCACGACGGGGGCGAAGTCCTTTACCGGGTCGTACTGGAGATCCTTGAAGAGCGCAACATTCGCCGCCTGCGTCGTATTGGTCGTGAGCAGGAACGTATAGCCGTCCGGGGCGCTGCGCGCTACTTCGGTGGTACCCACGGTGCCCAGTGCGCCCGAGCGGTTGTCGACGAGGAAGGGCTGGCCGAAGCGCTCGTGTAGCTTCGTGCTCACGACCCGAGCGATCTGGTCGGGCAGGCTTCCGGGCGGGTAGGGCACGACGATCTTGACCGGACGCGCGGGGTAGTTTTGCGCGGCGGCGGCCGCAGCGAGGGCGACGAGCGCGGCGGCGCAAGCGAGCTTTGCGAGGATGGCTCGTGCCATGGGCTCCTCCCTAGTGGGCGGCAGTTTATTCGGATATTCTTGTGCCGTACAAGCGAATTGCCAGAGAGTGAAGTTTTGGTCGAAACAGCCGTACCAAGAGCATGCCCAATAACGTGGCGGCGCGCGGCGCTGCGCTCTACGGGGCTGAAGCGGTGATTGCGACGCGCCTCGCGCCGGCGAGCGGAAGCAGCGCTGCAAATGCGGTTGCCGTGGTGAGGAGCGTGGCATCCGGATCCCGGCGCAAGCGTGCGAAGCGTCTCGCCATCCCGATCGCTGATTCCTGGCGACTCTGAACACCCGTCCCGGGATTCGCAAGACCGCAGTCGGGCGAAAGCCGATCACGTTCAAGCGAACGGCTGATCACACGGGCGCGTTAGACCAGCGTCCAGGCCCTTGCGCTTGACCTCAATCGTAAAGTAGCTTCGTATGTAGTCACTGGGGGCATGGGGGCACGGATGCTGCGCGCTCTTGACGAGGGCGCGCTAGCCGAAGAATGGCCCTGTTGCTGCGCGGGGCGCAGTTCTCGCGGCCGCGCAGGGGGCGAGGACAACCGTTCGGCGGCCGCCGTCGCCCGCAGCTAGACGCTCTGCCGAGCGGCGGGCCGCACCGGTCCGCGGCGGTGATGTGCCGCGTGCTCGCGCTGCTGCGCCTCGTGCGGAGCCGGCTACGCCGCTGGCGGGCTGATCGAGCTCACCGCACCGGCGGCGCGGCGTTGGTCACTGCGGGCCTCCGGCGCGCGGGGGTCAGTGTAGGTGCGGTGCACCTCGGCCTTGCCGCCGGCGGCAACGGCGAGGACGACGCTCGGCAAGCTCATTCTTGCGCGCGCTCGTGCGTAGACGAGCGCGAGATCCCTCAGCGCGAAAAGGTGCGTTTGGGGGGACCCGTCGAGGGATACGAACCAGCCGTAGGGCTCAATCGGTTCAACCCGAAAAACGTGAACCGCTTCCGGGCGACGGGGCCTCGTCGTCAGCGTACGCTTGGTCGTTAGCATGGCGTCTTGCGTCTCCTTTGGTGTTCCGGTCGTATACCAGCGGGTGCGTTCCACAATCGCGCGCCCCGCGTCACACTGACGGATCGCCCATCGATGGGTCGCTTGGCGCGGCTTTTTGGGCGCTAGCGACTCCGAAACTCCAGCGCGCCGCCCCGGCAACCAAGATACCCTCGTCACCCGCTGTGGGTGACCCGTATCGTGGGGCGTGCGGGAAGCGTGAGGAGGTTACTGTTGACCGGGTAGGGGTGCGGAATTCACCGCACGGCGCGACCGGGTTTGCAGCTTTCTCCGGCGGTCGATACGCGCTAGTCCACCGTTATGCCGACGTCCTTCACCACTTTGCCGTAGCGCTCGTAGTCGCGCCGGATCAGGGCTGCAAACTCGTCGGGGGTCGAGATATACGGCTCCAGCCCGCCGGCAGCGTTGAGTTTCGCCTTCACTTCGGATTCGGCGAGCACCTTGTTCACGTCGGCGTGCAGTGCCGCGAGCACCGCCTGCGGCGTGCCCGCCGCCGCAAAGAGGCCGAGCCAGATCGTGACCTCGTACCCGGGATAGAACTCGCCGATCGCCGGCAGATCGGGAAACTCCGCCGCGCGCTTTACTCCCGTCACGGCGAGCGCGCGCAGCCGCCCGGCCTTGATCTGCGCCGCGCTCGAAGTGCCGGAGAACATCGCCGCCACTTCGCCCGCGACGGTGGCGGTGGTGGCCGGTGAGCCGCCCTTGTACGGCACGTGGATGAGGTTGATGCCGGCGCGCTGCTTCAGCATCTCCATCGCGAGCTGGTGAATGCTGCCGTTGCCGCCCGAGGCATAGGCGAGCGGCGGATTGGCGCGGCGCGCATATTCGATGAACTCCTGGAAGTTCTTCACCGGCAGCGCGGGGTTGACCGACAGCACCCATTGGTTCGACACCACCGATGCGACCGGCACGAGATCCTTGAGCGGATCCGACTGCATCTGCTTGTACAGATGCGGGTTGATGGCGATCATGCTGTCGGCGAGCAGTCCCAAGGTGTAGCCGTCGGGGGCGGACTTCGCGACCAGCTCGAGCGCGATATTGCCGTTCGAGCCCGGACGGTTTTCCACCACCACCGGCTGGCCGATGACCTCGGCGAGCCGCTGTCCCACCACGCGCGCCGAGATGTCGGGCGCGCCGCCGGGCGGAATCGGCACCACCAGCTTGATCGGCCGCGTCGGGTACTGCGCCAGCGCCGACGTGACGAATAGGGCGGCAAACGCCAGCGTGCCGAGGCGGCGCAGCACCGGCCGCAGGTGACCGGCGATGCATCGCAGCGGGTTCGATGACCGGCCTGGCGCAGGCGCGCGCGGCGGTCCGCTGCGCGCCGATCGGTCGGCCGCGGCGGCCCGACCGATCGAAGCGGTACCGCATTCGGTGGTAATCGGCGTACTGGTCGAACGTGAACGCATGATGGCTGCCCGTGTGCCTGGCCCGAGGGCGCATTGTCGCCGAGCCAGCGCGCCGCGCGAAGCCCCTCTCCCTCCCGGCCTCCGGGGGTTCAGCGATGCCGCCGTCCGGGTCCCGTGGCCCACCGTCTCGGGCTAGTACATGCGTCCTAAGCCTTGGGGTGGTTTGCGCCTTGACTGCGACGGCGTATTGTTACCGTGACGCGCCGCCCGGCAAAATCCGGCGCGGACTCCGGAGGATCCACATGCCCCTCGCATCGGCGCTCTTCAGCGGTGATCCAAAGCTCGAGGCGTGTCTGGTCAACGATGCCGCTCACGTCACGACGGGGGCGGTCGGCCCGCATGTGGGTAAGATCCAGACTGCGCTGGCGGATATTGACGGTCTCGAAATCGACTCGGGCGAGACGTCCGCGAGCCGCTACGGTCCTGCCACGGCGGCCGCCGTGCTGTGGTTCAAGCGCAAGCGCAACATCATCAACTACAGTTACCAAACCCAAGCCGACGACATCGTTGGCAAGATGACGATCGCGGCGCTTGACCGTGAGATGCGCGACCTGGAGACGAAGCCGGTAACGACGCAGGTCCTGTCCAAGGCGGCCGATCGCTCCTGCCGCGTGCACAAAGTCGGCGGCGGCGGTCCGCCACCGCTACCGCCGAATCCTTACCGAGTGGATTACATCAAGGCGCTACTTGCCGACGCCCAGCGGTGCATCATGGCCGCTCATACGAAGCTTCTCATGGCGATGCCGGTGGCCAACCAGAAGCCGGCCGCCGGCGGTGGGGGAGCGCTGGGACGCGCTGCCCTAATGGCGCTCATCAATAAGCACTTCGACGTGGATCACCACGCGGATCCTGGACACTCGATCAGTGGGCTGGCGGGGATTTTTCTGCAGATGCACTTCGCGTTCGTGCGACCCGGCGGCTTATGGGGCGCAGAGATTTTCGAAATGGATCCGGTGCCGAAAGGGAATGAAAATCTCTACGCCTACACCTGGTGGGGAGGGTTCCATCTGCCGGGGGTGAAGCACGGCAAGATTCGGCGCGACACGATATACCTGTGCCCGGTGCTGGACGGCTGCACCCGGGATGACGCAGTACAAACCATCATTCACGAGCTGGCGCATTTCGTTGGGCCAGGCGTCAACCGGTCGGACCGAATCGATGACTATGCCTACGGACAGTTTGATGATCCCAAAATGAAGGCGCTAAACCCCTATCGCCGAATGCACAACGCGGAGAGCTTCGGCAACTTCGCGTTCGAAGCGCAGTTCGGTCGGGTGCCGGCTCGCATCTAGCGATTGCCGACCCGTCAACAGCCGCCGCGCGAGGCCCTGCGCGGTGTACGGATGCCGGGGCATCTCCGGTGAATGCTGCGGCCGCTTGCGCGAGCGGCACCCGGCATCAATGCGCCACTGCGACGCCGCCCGCTCGCCGACTACCTTCTCGCGGTACCCGCGAGCGATCGCGAGCCACGTGCGGCGGCAGCGATCTCGCTCGCGCGGAGGAGGAAGACGAATGCGTCGCCCGCGCTCGTCGCGAGCCAGGTAAACGGCAACCGCGGGAAAGCGCGCTCGAGCGCGGAGCGACCGTCGCCCACCTCCACGACCAGCAGGCCGTCCGCGTTCAAGTGCGCCGGCGCCGCGGCGAGCAGCTGCCGCACGAAGGCCAGGCCGTCGCGGCCGCCGGCAAGCGCCGCGCGCGGCTCGTGGCGGTACTCGCGCGGGAGCGCGCGCATCGCCGCCGCGGGGACGTAAGGCGGATTGCACAGGATCAGATCGTAGCGCTCGCCGGCGAGCCGCGCGAAGAGGTCCGACCGCACCAGGCGCACGCGCCGCCGCAGCCGGTAGGCGGCGAGGTTCCGTCGCGCCACCGCGAGGGCATCGGCCGAGACGTCGGAGGCATCCAGGTGCGCCGAGCGGAACGCGAGCGCGGCCAGAATCGCGAGGCAGCCCGAGCCGGTGCACAGGTCGAGCGCGTGCCGTACGGCGGTGGGGCGCGCGATCCATGGCGCAAGCGACGCGCGGAGCAACTCGGCGATGTGCGAGCGCGGCACGATCACCCGCTCGTCGACGTAGAAGCGATGCTCGCCCAGCCACGCCTCGCGGACGAGATAGGCGGCGGGGATGCGCTCGAGCAGCCGGCGATCGAGGAGCTTCGCCACCCGCGCGCGCTCGGCCGGCGTGAGACGCCTATCGAGGTGGGGTTCGAGGCGCTCGAGCGGCAGCCCGAGGCTGTGCAGCAGGAGGTAAGCGGCCTCGTCCTGGGCGCTGCTCGTGCCGTGGCCGAACGCGAGTCGAGCGGCCGCGAATCGGTCCACCGCAAAGCGCAGCCAGTCGCGTAAGGTGGCGAGCTCAGGCGCCGCCGCGGCAAACGGCGCTCTGCGCGGCCGCGCCACCTTTCGCCTTCAGCGCGCGAGCAGGCGCTCGAGCACGCGCTCGTAGATCCGGCGCAGCGGTTCGACCGCCGCGAGCTCGACGTGCTCGTTCAGCTTGTGGATCGACCGGTTCACCGGCCCGAATTCCACCACCTGCGGGCAGATGCGCGCGATGTAGCGGCCGTCGGAGGTGCCGCCGGTGGTCGACACCGCCGCCTCGATACCGGTGATCTCGCTGATCGCGGCGAGCATCGCCTCGACCAGCTCGCCGCGCGGGGTGAGGAACGGTTCGCCGCCGAGGGTCCACTCGAGCTGGTACTCGAGGCGATGGCGGTCGAGGAGGGCGTGCACCCGCGACTTGAGGCCGGCGGGGGTGCTCGCGGTGGAGAAGCGGAAGTTGAACAGCGCTTCGAGTTCGCCCGGGATGACGTTCGCCGCGCCGGTGCCGGCGCGGATGTTCGACACCTGCCAAGTCGTCGCGGGGAAATACTCGTTGCCGCGGTCCCATTCGATCGCCGCGAGCTCGGCGAGCGCCGGGGCGAAGAGATGGATCGGATTGCGCGCCTGGTCCGGATAGGCCGCATGCCCCTGCAGCCCTTGCACGCGCAGGCGGCCGGTCAGCGACCCGCGGCGGCCGTTCTTGACCATGTCGCCCAGCCGATCGACCGAGGTGGGTTCGCCGACGATGCAGTAGTCGATGCGCTCGCCGCGCCCTTCCAGGCGCTCGACGACTTTCACCGTGCCGTCGGTCGCCTCGCCCTCCTCGTCGGAGGTGATGAGGAGCGCGATCGAGCCGCGGTGGTCGCCGTGCGCCGCCACGAACCGCTCGATCGCGGTGACGAACGCCGCGAGCGAGGTCTTCATGTCGGCGGCGCCGCGGCCGTAGAGCCGGCCGTCGCGCTCGCTCGGGACGAACGGGTCGGAGAGCCACTGGTCGAGCGGCCCGGTGGGCACCACGTCGGTGTGGCCGGCAAAGCACACGAGCGGCGCGCCCCGGCCGCGCCGCGCCCAGAGATTCGACACGCCGTTGCTCGCGAGCGGCTCGAGCGCGAACCCGAGCGGCGCGAGGCGCGCGGCGAGGAGCCCCTGGCAGCCCTCGTCGAGCGGCGTGACGGAGCGCCGCGCGATCAGCGCGCGCGCGAGCTCTACGGTATCGCCCATGCGAAGAAAAAAACCCTCAGCGCCGTTTCGGTCCGGCGCGAAGTGTAGCGGCTAAATCGCGCGCGCGGGGGTGCGCGCTCAGGCGGCCTTCTCGTCCAGGTTCAGCTTGAACTCGCTGAAGGAGGCGCCGCTCGGCGCCTGCTCGAGCTTCTGGTCGACCGTCGCCGGCTTCGGGACGAACGCCACCGCGGCCTCGGTGTCGGCGTTGTTCATCAGCCACAGGAGGTTGTTCGCCGAGTCGGCGTTCGCGAGCGCCTCCTCCTGGGTGATGGTGCCTTCGCGGTACATCTTGAACAGCGCCTGCTCGAAGGTCTGCGACCCGGGCGACAGGCTCTTGTCGATCGCCTCCTTGATCTCGCTCACCTTGCCCTCTTCGATCAGCTCGGCGATGTGGCGCGTGTTGAGCATGATCTCGACCGTGGGGCAGCGGCCGCCTTTGGTGCTCTTCACCAGGCGCAGCGACGCGATCACCCGCAGCGTCGCGGCGAGGTCCTGCAGCAGCGCCGGGCGGTTCTCGATCGGATAGAAGCTGATCACCCGGTTGAGCGCGTGGTAGCTGTTGTTCGCGTGCAGCGTCGCGAGGCACAGGTGGCCCGACTGCGCGTAGGCGATCGCCATGCTCATCGTCTCGCGGTCGCGGATCTCGCCGATCAGGATCACGTCCGGGGCTTGGCGCAGCGCGTTCTTGAGCGCGATCTGGTAGCTCTTGGCATCGGTGCCGAGCTCGCGCTGGTTCACGATCGAGCGCTTGTGCTTGAACAGGAACTCGATCGGGTCCTCGAAGGTGATGACGTGTCCCGGCTGGTTGGCGTTGCGGTGATCGATCATCGACGCGAGCGACGTCGACTTCCCCGAGCCGGTGGCGCCGACCATCAGGATCAGGCCGCGCTTCTCGAGCACGACGTCCTTCAGGATCGACGGCAGGCCGAGCGTGTCGAACTGCGGGATCTCGTTCGGGATGTAGCGCACCACCACCGACGGGGTGTTGCGCTGTATGAAGCAGCTCACGCGGAAGCTGCCGAGGCCCGGCATGGGATACGAGGTGTTGAGCTCGAACTCCTCGTTGAATTCCTTCAACTGGCGCTCGGTCAGGATCTCCGACATCAGCGCGCGCACGGTGTCGGGCTTCACGATCTGCTGGTTGATCGGCATGGTGACGCCGTTGATCTTGATGTTGACCGGCGCGCCGACCGAAATGAAGATGTCGGAGGCCTTCTTCTCCGCCATCAATTCGAGCAACCGCTTCATCGCCATTGCAAACCCCCCCGCATAGCGCGGGCGCCCCGGTGGCGCACGGCCGGAGCCGTCAGTCCCCTCTGAGCAGCTCGTTGATGCTTGTTTTTGCACGCGTCTTCGCGTCCACCTGCTTCACGACGACAGCGCAGTACAGGGCGTATTTTCCGTCCGGGGCGGGGAGGCTACCAGGAACTACTACCGATCCGGCCGGGACCCGCCCGTACAATGTCTCGCCGGTGGCGCGGTTGTAGATGCGCGTGCTGGCGCCGATGTAGACGCCCATCGAGATGACCGAGTTTTCCTCGACGATCACCCCTTCGACGATCTCCGAGCGGGCGCCGATGAAGCAGTGGTCCTCGATGATGGTGGGGTTCGCTTGCAGCGGCTCGAGCACGCCGCCGATGCCGACGCCGCCCGAGAGATGGACCCCCTTGCCGATCTGGGCGCAGCTCCCGACTGTCGCCCAGGTGTCGACCATGGTGCCCTCGTCCACATAGGCGCCGATGTTCACGTAGGAGGGCATCAGCACGACGTTGCGTGCGACGTAGGCGCCGCGCCGCGCCGTGGCGGGCGGCACGACCCGGAACCCGCCGGCGGCGAAGTCGGCCGCCGAGTAGCGCTCGAACTTGGTCGGGACCTTGTCGTAGTACTGGGTCGACGCACCGGCCATGACGCGGTTGTCTTCAAGACGGAACGACAACAGCACCGCCTTCTTGATCCACTGGTGCGTGCGCCAGCTGCCGTCGATCTTCTCCGCCACCCGCAGCTCGCCGCGATCGAGCCGCGCGATCACGTCGTCGACGGCGGCGCGCACCGCGGCGTTCGCCGTGGCCGGCGTGAGGCTCGCGCGGTCCTCCCACGCGGCGTCGATGAGGCGCTGGATGACTGGCATGGCGGGTCGGCTCTTTATAGTGAACGCCCGAGCGCGGCGATGCACCGCACGCCCTCGAGACATTGGTCGAACGGCGCGACCAGCGCCGCGCGGATGTGGCCGCGGCCCGGGTTCGCTCCGGCCGCTTCGCGCGCGAGGTAGCTCCCCGGCAGCACACTGACATTGTATTGGCGGTACAGCTCGCGCGCGAACGCCGCGTCGTCGATCGGCGTGCGGATCCAGAAATAGAAGCCGCCGTCGGGGAGCGCCGTCTCGAGCGGCGCACCGAGGAGGGGCAGGGCGGCGGCGAACTTCGCGCGGTACAGGCGCCGGTTCTCGGCGACGTGCGCCTCGTCGCGCCAAGCCGCCTCGCTCGCCGCTTGGACCGCCGGGTTCATGGCGCTGCCGTGGTAGGTGCGGTAGAGGAGAAACGCTTTGAGGATCGCGGCATCGCCGGCGGCGAAGCCCGAGCGCATGCCGGGCGCGTTGGAGCGCTTGGACAGGCTGGAAAACACGACCAGCCGCGGGTAGCCCGCGCGGCCGAGACGGTGCGCGGCCTCGAGCGCGCCGAGCGGCGGCTGCGCATCGTCGAAGTAGAGCTCGGAGTAGCACTCGTCGGCGGCGATGACGAAGCGGTAGCGGTCGGCGAGCTCGAACAGCGTTCGCCACTCCGCCAAGCTCATCACGTGGCCGGTGGGGTTCCCCGGCGAGCAGGCGTAGACGAGTTGCGCCCGCTGCCACACCGCGGGCGCGAGCGCCTCGTAGTCCACCGCGAAGCCGCGGCGCGGGTCGGCGTTCGCATAGACCGGCGTCGCGCCGGCGAGGAGCGCCGCGCCCTCGTAGATCTGATAGAACGGGTTCGGGCACACGACCACGGCGTCCCCGCGCGCGCGATCGACGACCGTCTGGGCGATCGCGAAGAGCGCTTCGCGCGACCCGTTGACCGGCAGGACCTGGGTGGCAGGATCGATGCCCGGCAGCGCGTAGCGGCGCACGAGCCAGGCGGCGATCGCTTCGCGGAGCGACACCGAACCGAGCGTGGGCGGATAGCTCGCGAGCGCGGCGAGGTGGGCGGTGAGGGCCGCCAGGATGAACGGCGGGGTCGCATGCTTCGGCTCGCCGATCGACAGGCTGATCGGCGCGCGGCCCGCAGCCGGCACGAGGCCAGCGAAGAGCGCGCGCAGCTTCTCGAACGGGTAGGGCTGTAGCTGCGCGAGATCGGGATTCATCGAACGGTTCGAGGTGAGCCGGCGCGGCTGCCGCCTGAGCGCCGGATGAGATGATCGAAGTGGTATTATACGGGCCGTCGCCAAGCGTCCCCGATCTTCCAACAAGTGCGGCGCTCCAAGCCGCTCGTCTGAAACTCGGTAAGTTGCGTCTCACTCAGATCAAACTGGCCGGGTTCAAGTCGTTCGTCGATCCGACGTCGATCGAAGTGCCGGGCCAACTCGTCGGCGTCGTCGGCCCGAACGGCTGCGGCAAGTCGAACATCGTCGACGCCGTGCGCTGGGTGCTCGGCGAGACGCGCGCCGCGACGCTGCGCGGCGATTCGATGCAGGACGTGATCTTCAACGGCTCGGCGCTGCGCAAGCCCGTGGCGCGCGCGAGCGTCGAGCTCGTCTTCGACAACAGCCTCGGCAAAGCGGCGGGGCAGTGGTCGCAGTACGCCGAGATCTCGGTCAAGCGGGTCCTGCAGCGCGACGGCGAGTCCGCCTACCACATCAACAACGCGCAGGTCCGGCGCCGCGACGTCCAGGACATCTTTCTCGGCACCGGTCTCGGTCCCCGCGCCTACGCGATCGTCGAGCAGGGGATGATCTCGCGCGTGGTCGAGGCGAAGCCGGAGGAGCTGCGCGTCTTCCTCGAAGAGGCGGCCGGGGTCTCGAAGTACAAGGAGCGGCGGCGCGAGACCGAGCACCGGCTCGCCGATACGCGCGAGAACCTGGCGCGGGTCGACGACATCCGGGCCGAGCTCGAGACCCAGCTCGAGAAGCTCGCCCGGCAGGCGGAGGTGGCGCGCCAGTACCAGGTGCTGCAGGCCGAGGCGGCGCACAAGCAGAACGCGGTGTGGTGGCTGCGCCGGCGCGACGCCGAGAACGAGGCGCAGCGGAGCGCGCGCGAACTCGAGCGGGTGGCGAACGACCTCGAGGCCGAGACCGCGCGCCTGCGCGCCGTCGAGCTCCGGCTCGAGCAGGCGCGCGTCGAGCACTACGCCGCGGGCGACGCGCTCAGCACCGCGCAGGGTGCGCTGTACGAGATCAACACCGAGGCGTCGCGGCTCGAAGCGGAGATCAAGTACCAGTCCGAGACGCGGCAGCGGCTGGAAGGCGAGCTCGCCCGCCTCGCGGCGCAGCGCGAGGAGCGGCAGCGCAGCCGCGGCGAGCTCGATGACGCGTTCGGCGCCTGGGGCGGCCGGCGCGCGGCCGCCGGGGAGCGCATCGACGCCGCGCGCCGCCAGCTCGCGGCGGAGGAGGCGCGGCTGCCGGAAGCCGAGGCGGCCCACCGGGCGACGCAGGCCGCCCTCAACGAGGCGCGGAGCGCCATTGCGCGCGCCGAGCAGGCGCTCGGCGTGGAACAGGCGAATCTCGGCCACGTGGGGCGCACGCTGCAGGCGCTCGCGGGGCGCGCGGACCGATTGGCGGCCGAGCGCGAGCAGCTCGCGGAGCCGGACGCGGCACGGCTCGACGAGCTCGCCCACGGCATCGCGGAAGCGGCGGCGGAAGAGGGCGCCTGCGCGGCCCGGATTCGCGAGCTGCAGCAGGATCTCCCGGTGCTGGAGGCGGCCCGCGGCGCGGCGCTCGCGCGGTTGCAGGAGGTCGAGCGGGAAGCGAACACGCGCGAGGGACGGCTCGCCGCGCTGAAGCGGGTCCAAGCGCAGATCGAGGAGGGCGGTGAGCTCGGCGACTGGTTCGCGAAGCACGCCCTCTCGCGGCTGCCGCGCCTGTGGCAGAAGATGACCGTCGAGCCCGGCTGGGAGATCGCCGTCGAATCGGTTCTGCGCGAGCGCCTGCACGCGCTCGAGTCGGCCGACCCGGAGCTCCTCGCGCGGCTCGTCGCGGATCCGCCGCCGGCACGGCTGAGCGTGTTCATGCCGAGCACCGCGGCGGCGGCAGCGCCGGCGGCGCCGTTTCGCACGCTCGCCTCGCTGCTGCGCTACGCCGATGACACGGCGCGGCCGCTCATCGAGGAGTGGCTCGCCGGGTGCTTCGCGTTCGACGGTGTCCCGGCGCTCACGACCCGCCTCGCCCTGCCGGGTGGCGGGGTGCTCGTGAACCGCGACGGCCATCAATTCAGCCGCTACGCGGTGAGTTTCCACGGGCCCGACTCGGGGGAGGCGGGAATCCTCGCGCGGCAGCGCGAGATCGAGGGCCTCGCCGCGGAGCTGCGCGGTCTCGAGACGCAGACGCTCGCCGCGCGGGACGTGCACGCGGCCGCGGAGCGCGCGCTCGCGGCCCGGCGCGAGCAGGTGGCGGCGATGCAGGCCCGCGCGGCCGAGCGCGGCGATCGCCGGCACGAGCTCGAGCTGGAGCAGCTGCGGCTGAACGAAGCGATCGGCCGCGTCCGCGAGCGCGTGCGCCAGATCGCCGACGAGCGCGCGGAGATCGCTCGTCAGCAGGCGCAGGAAGAGGCCGCGCGCGGGGCGGCCGAGCACGGGCTGGCACACCACCGGGCGGAGCTCGCTCGCCTGCTCGCCGTGCTCGCCGCGGCGCAGGCCGGGCACGAGACGGCAGCGGACGCCCTCGAGCAGAGCCGGGCCGGGGTGCAAGGAGCGAGCCGCGAGGTGCAGGAGGCGCAGTTCTCTGAACGAGAATGTGAATTAAAAATCAATGAAATAAGACAATCTATTAAAGATATATCTGAGCAGATCGCCCAGGCCGACGCCGAGCGGCAGCAAACCGAGTCCGAGCTCGCCGTGCTGCGCGACGAGGACCTGCGACGTGGACTGCAGGCTGCGCTCGCAATCCGGCTCGAGCGCGAGGAGCGGCTCGGCGCGGCCCGGCGCCATCAGGAGGCAGTCGGTCAGAGCCTGCGCGCCGCCGACGAGGAGCGGCTCGCGACCGAGCAGAAACTGCAGCCGCTCCGCGACCGCATCGGCGAGCTGCGGCTGAAGGAGCAGGCGGCCCGGCTCGCCGCCGATCAGTTCGCCGAACAGCTCGCCGCCGCCGGTGCCGAGGCGAGCGCGCTCGCGCAGTCGCCGGAGTCGAAGCTGCGGCCGGCGGCCCTGCAGGCGGAGATTGCGCGGCTGCAGCAGGCGATGGCGGACCTCGGCGCGATCAACATGGCGGCGCTGGAGGAGCTCGGCGTCGCCACCGAGCGCAAGGGGTTCCTCGATGCGCAGGCGAACGATCTCGGTCAGGCGCTCGAGACGCTGGAGAACGCGATCCGGCGCATCGACCGCGAGACCCGGCAGATGCTGCTCCAGACGTTCGAGGAGGCGAGCCGGCATTTCGGCGAGCTCTTCCCGCTGCTCTTCGGCGGCGGCGAGGCGCGACTGGTGATGACCGGGGAGGAGATCCTCGACGCCGGCATCGAGCTCCGGGCGCAGCCGCCCGGCAAGCGCACCTCCACCATCCACCTGCTCTCGGGCGGGGAGAAGGCGCTGACGGCGATCGCGCTCGTGTTCGCCCTGTTCCAGCTCAATCCGGCGCCGTTCTGCCTCCTCGACGAAGTCGACGCCCCCCTCGACGACACCAACACCGAGCGGTTCTGCAACCTGGTGCGCAAAATGTCTGACCAGACCCAGTTCCTGTTCATCAGTCACAACAAGCTCACGATGGAAATCGCCTTCCAGCTGATCGGCGTCACGATGTCCGAACAGGGCGTCTCGCGCGTGGTCGCAGTGGATATGGAGGAGGCGCTTCGAATTCGGGACGCCGCGGCCGCATGACCGATCTGCAGCTCGCCCTGCTCGCGATCGGTGCGGTCGTGATCGTGGCGGTGGTCGCGTACAACCGGTGGCAGGAGGTCCAGCTGCGCCGCGCGAGCGAGCGCGCCTTCGCCTCCCGGCACGAGGATGCGCTGATGGCCGAGCCGCCGCTCGCGACGGCTGCGGCGCCGGCTACCGCGGGCCCGGTGTCTGCGCCTGCTGGCGCGCCGCCGCTTCCCGCCGACGAGCGGATCGAGCACACGCTCGATGACCAGGCCCCGGGCCTCGCCGCGGGACTCGGCGCGCCCGAGGAAGCGCCGCCGCACGCGATCGAGGCGGCGGTCCTCGACCCCGCCGTCGACTACATCGTCGAGCTCGATTGCGCCCGCCCGATCGACGCCGCCGCCCTCGCGCCGCACGCCCAGGGGCTGGTCGACGAGGGACTGATCAAACCGATTCATTGGGAGGGGTACGAGGCGGCGGCCGCCGCCTGGCGGCCGCTGCGCCCGAGCGCGCGCTACGAGCGGGTGCGGGCCGGGCTGCAGCTCACGAATCGGGCCGGGCCGGTGACCGAAGAGGATCTCCGCGCGTTTTCCAGCGCGCTCCAGGAAGTGGCGCTCGCCATCGCCGGGCAGCCCGCGTTCCCCGACCCGGCCGCGGCGGCGGACCGGGCGCGGGAGCTCGATCGCTTCTGCGCGGCGGTCGATGTCCAGATCGGGCTGAGCGTCATCGGCAGCGACGCCCACACCTTCTCCGGCAGCAAGATCCGGGGGCTCGCCGAGAGCGCGGGGTGCGTGATCGGCCGCGACGGCCGATTCCATCGCCGCGCCGAAGACGGGAGCGAGCTCTTCTCGCTCGCCAATCTGGAACCGATGCCGTTCCACGCCGAGACCATCCGGACGCTGCAGACGCGTGGCGTCACGGTGCTCCTCGACGTGCCGCGCGTGCCGGCGAGCGCGACCGCGTTTCGCCGCTTCATCGACTTTGCGCACCAGCTCGAGCACGCGCTCGGCGGCGTGCTGGTCGACGATGAGCGCAAGCCGATCGGCCAGGTCGCGCTGGAGGCGATCGTGCGCCAGCTCGAGCACATCCACAGCACGATGGCGGCGCGCAGCATTCCGGCCGGCGGGCCGCTCGCGCTGCGGCTGTTCTCCTAGCATGTCGGCCCCGCGCGAGCGCGCCGCGCGCGCCCGCGAATTGCGGGCCTTGATCGAGGACGCGAACCATCGCTACTACGTGCTCGACGATCCGGCGATCGATGATGCCGAGTACGATCGCCTGTTTCGGGAGCTGCAGCAGCTGGAGGCGCGCTACCCCGCGCTCGCGGTGCCGGATTCGCCGACGCAGCGCGTGGGCGGGCCGCCGCTCGGTGCGTTCGCGAGCGTCCGGCACCGCGTGCCGATGCTGTCGATCAACAACGCCTTCGCCGACGAGGAGGTGGAGGCGTTCGATCGCCGCGTGCGCGAGGCGCTCGGGGTCGAGGACGTCGAATACAATTGCGAGCCGAAGTTCGACGGCCTCGCGGTGAGCCTCGCCTATGAGCGCGGCGCTCTCGCGCACGGTGCAACGCGCGGCGACGGCTTCGCCGGCGAGGAGGTGACCGCGAACTTGCGCACCGTGCGCAGCGTGCCGCTGCGGCTGCGTTCGGCGCAGCCGCCGAAACTGCTGGAGGTCCGCGGCGAAGTGCTGATGTACAAGCGCGATTTCGAGCGCCTGAACGCGCGCCAGCGCGAGCGCGGCGAAAAAGAGTTCGCCAACCCGCGCAACGCCGCCGCCGGCAGCTTGCGCCAACTCGATTCGCACATCACCGCCAGCCGGCCGCTCGCGTTTTTTGCCTACGGTCTGGGCGCAGCCGACGGGTTCACGGCGCCGGCCACGCAGTCGGCGCTGCTCGACCTGCTGGGGAGCCTCGGGTTTGCGATCACCCGCGAGCGGCAAGTCGCGATCGGCGCGCCCGGGCTGCTGCAGTTCTACCGCCGCCTCGGCGCGGCGCGCCCCGCGCTCGCGTACGAGATCGACGGGGTGGTCTACAAGGTGAACCGACTCGAGCACCAGCGCGCGCTCGGCTTCGCCGCGCGCGCCCCGCGGTATGCGGTCGCGCACAAGTTCCCGGCCGAGGAGGCGACGACCGAGCTCGTGGCGATCGAGGTGCAGGTGGGGCGCACCGGCGCGATCACGCCGGTCGCGCGCCTCAAGCCGGTCTTCGTCGGCGGCGCGACGGTGACCAACGCCACGCTGCACAACGAGGACGAGCTGCGGCGCAAGGACATCCGGGTCGGCGATCTGGTGGTCGTGCGGCGCGCGGGCGACGTCATTCCGGAGGTCGTGCGGGCGGTGCCGGGGACGCGTCAGAGCGCGGCGCCGGCATTCGAGATGCCCAAGCGCTGCCCGGTGTGCGGTTCGGCGATCATGCGGCTCCCGGACGAGGCGGTGGCGCGGTGCACCGGCGGCCTCTTCTGCGCGGCGCAGCGCAAACAGGCGCTCTTGCATTTCGCCTCGCGCCGGGCGCTCGACATCGAGGGCCTGGGCGAGCGGCTGGTCGATCAGCTCGTCGACGGCGGCCTGGTGAAGACCGCCGCCGACCTCTACCATCTGCGGCTCGCCGCGCTCGCCGGGCTCGAGCGCATGGCCGAGAAATCGGCCCAGAATCTGCTCGACGCGCTCGAGCGGTCGAAGCAGACGACGCTCGCGCGCTTCATCTATGCGCTCGGCATCCGCAACGTGGGGGAGGCGACGGCGCGCGATCTCGCGCATCACTTCGGGGCGCTCGCGCCGCTCATGGCCGCCGCCGAGGCGGCGCTGCAGGAGGTGCCCGATGTCGGCCCGGTGGTCGCGATGTCGATCCGGCGATTCTTCGACGAGCGGCACAACCGCGAGGTCATCGCGGCGCTGCGCCGCGCGGGTCTGCGCTGGGAAGAAGGCGCGCCGCGCGGCGCCGCGCCGGGCCGCCTCGCGGGCCAGACCTTCGTGTTGACTGGTACCCTGCCGACCATGAGCCGGGAGGAGGCCGCCGAGCGCATCCAGGCGCAAGGGGGCAAAGTGACCGGTTCGGTGTCCGCCAAGACCCACTACGTGGTGGCCGGCGCCGATCCGGGCGCGAAGCTCGCCAAAGCCGAATCACTCGGCATCCCGGTTCTCGACGAGAATGGATTGCTGGAGCTCCTGAAGGGATAAGCGCCGTGCCTCAGCTCACAAAAGCGGTATTCCCGGTGGCCGGTCTCGGCAGCCGGTTCCTCCCGGCGACCAAGGCGAGTCCGAAGGAGATGATGCCGGTGGTCGACAAGCCCCTCATCCAGTACGCCGTGGAGGAAGCGGTCGCCGCCGGGCTGACGGAGATGATCTTCATCACCGGCCGCCACAAGCGCGCGATCGAGGACCACTTCGACAAGGCGTACGAGGTCGAGACCGAGCTCGCGAGCCGCGGCAAGGCCGATCTGCTCGACCTGGTGCAGGGGATCATTCCGCGCCACGTGACCTGCATCTACATCCGGCAGTCCGAGCAGCTCGGCCTCGGCCACGCCGTGCTGTGCTCGCTGCCGGTCATCAACGACCAGCCGTTCGCGGTGATCCTCGCCGACGATCTGATCGACGCCGACGTGCCGGTCATGAAGCAGATGGTCGATGTCTTCGATCGCGAGGGCCGGACGCTGCTCGGCGTGCAGGAGGTGGCGCGCGACCAAACGGCGAGCTACGGGATCGTGCGCTCGACGCGCGTCGACGAGCGTCTCGAATCGGTCGAGGCGATCGTCGAGAAGCCGCGCCCGGCGGTCGCCCCGTCCAACCTCGCCGTGATCGGCCGCTACGTGCTCACGCCCCGGATCTTCGGGCATCTGCGGCGGGTGACCCCGGGCGCCGGCGGCGAGATCCAGCTCACCGACGCGATTGCGTCCTTGCTCGGCGAGGAGCGCGTCCTCGCCTACCGCTTTCGCGGCACGCGCTACGACTGCGGCTCGAAGCTCGGCTATTTGCAGGCGACGGTGGCGCTCGGGCGCAAGCACCCGGAGGTGGGCGAAGCGTTCGGGGACTGGCTCGCCGCTGCCGACCGTCCGCGGTGATCCGGCGCGTGCGCGCCGCGCGCCGGATGCGGCTATATTTGGCCGATGCACGCGCTCGAATTCAATCGCCCATGACCCGCCGGCTGCCCGCTGACTCCGGCCGCGGTCCGGGGGCGCGCGGCGTCTGGGGCGAGACCTAACGGATGCTCACCGCCGAACAAGCCTGGCAGATGCTCGATGAGGCGGAGCTCGTCTGCACCGCCGAGGAGATCGACCAGGCCGTCGGCCGCCTGGCGGTCGAGATCGGCGCGGTGCTGCGCGATCGCTACCCGCTCGTGCTGTGCGTGATGAACGGGGCGCTCTACTTTTGCGGCCTGCTCCTGCCGCGCCTGCGCTTTCCACTCCATCTCGACTACGTGCAAGCCTCGCGCTACGGCGCGCAGATCGACGGCCAGCAGCTGCGCTGGCGGGTCGAGCCGGGCGAGGCGGTGCGCGACCGCCACGTGCTGGTCGTCGACGACATCCTCGACGAAGGCAACACGCTCGCCGCAATCAAGGCCAAGGTGCTGGAGCGCGGCGCGGCCTCGTGCTGGGCGGCGGTGCTGATCGCCAAGGCCAAAGCGGCGCCGCAGCCGGTCGCCACCGACTTCGTGGGCCTGCGCATCCCGGACCGCTTCGTGTTCGGCTGCGGCCTGGACGCCTACGGCTCGTGGCGCAACCTCCCGGCGCTCTACGCGCTGAAGCAGCCCTAGGCGCGCCGGCCGCAGCGGATTGCCCATGCTCGCGATCATCGGCGGCAGCGGACTCACCCAGCTCGCCAACCTGGACGTCACGCACCGCAAGGCGGTGCGCACGCCCTACGGCGAGCCGTCGAGCGCGTTCACGTTCGGCCGCCTGCGCGGGCGCGAGGTCGTGTTTCTCGCGCGCCACGGCTACGGCCACACGATCCCGCCGCACGAGGTCAACTACCGGGCGAACATCTGGGGACTGCGCGAGGAGGGCGCCACCGAAGTCGTGTCGGTCGCGTCGGTGGGGGGCATCCGGGCCGACCTCGGGCCGGGCACGCTGGTGGTCCCGCATCAGCTGATCGACTGCACCTGGGGCCGCCGCTCGACCTTCTTCGAAGGCGGCGACATGCCGGTCACGCACGTCGATTTCACCGCGCCGTACGCCGAGCCGCTGCGCCAGAAGATCCTCGCCGCGGCGAAGGCCTGCGGCGAGCGCGCGTTCGACGGCGCGGTGTACGCCGTCACCCAGGGCCCGCGGCTCGAGTCGGCGGCGGAAATCAATCGCCTGGAGCGCGACGGCGCCGATATCGTCGGCATGACCGGCATGCCGGAGACGGTGCTCGCGCGCGAGCTTGAGCTTCCCTACGCGGCGATCGCGGTCGTCGTGAACCACGCGGCCGGGCGCGGCCAGAGCGCCGCCGGCATCCGGCTGGACGGCCTGGAGCAGATGCTGCACGCGACGATCGCCCGGGCGCGCCGTATCATCGAGCAAATGGCGACCGTCGCATGATCCGGTTTCGAGCCTTTCCGACCCCGCCAACCGCGGCGCGCCGGGGTACCCGCCGGTCGGGCCCGCGATGATCCGCGAGGTGCTGAAGATGGGGGACCCGCGGCTCCTCGAGCGCGCGCAGCCGGTGCGCGCGTTCGACACCCCGGAGCTCCAGGCGCTGCTCGCCGATATGCGCGAGACGATGGCCCACCTCGACGGGGCGGGGCTCGCCGCGCCGCAGATCGGCGTCGGGCTGCAGGTGGCAATCTTCGGCGTGCACCGCAATCCGCGCTACCCCGACGCGGAGGAAGTGCCCGATACGGTGCTGATCAATCCGGTGCTGGAGCCGCTCGGCCCCGAGCTGGTCGAGGGTTGGGAAGGCTGCCTCTCGGTGCCGGGCTTGCGCGGGCTCGTGCCGCGCTACGCCCGCCTGCGCTATCGCGGCTTCGACGAGCGCGGCGCACCGATCGACCGCAGCGTCGAGGGCTTCCACGCCCGGGTGGTCCAGCACGAGGTCGACCACCTGCACGGCATCCTCTACCCGATGCGCATCCGCGACCTCACGCAATTCGGCTTCACCGATACGCTGTTTCCCGGCCAGGCGGTGGTTGCGGAATGACGCCGAGCGCGGCGCGAGCGGGCGGGCCGCCCGGTTCACTGCAGCGCCGCGAGCAAGTCCTGTTCGAGCTGTAGCACGGTCTTCGGGTGCGCGAGCGCCTCGCCGCTCACGACGAAGACATCCTCCGCGCGCCCGCCGAGCGTCACGATCTTCGCGGTATGGAGGTCGACGTGATAGCGGCTGAACACGCAGGCGATCGCGTACAGCAGGCCCGCCCGGTCGCCGGCGGTGATCGAGACCAGGTGGTACTGGCCTTTGTCGTCGGGCCGGATGTGCACCTCGGGGGTGATCGGAAAATGCTTGAGCTCGCGCGACAGGCGCCCGCGCGCCGGCGGGGCGAGCGGGGGCCGGCGCTCCAGGCGCTCGGTGAGCTCGAGCTCGATCAGGTTGATCATCTCGCGGTAGTGGTGCGACTTGCCGGTGCCGAGCACGAGGAAGGTGTCGAGCGCGTAGCCGTGCCGCGTGGTGTGGATCTTCGCGTCCACGATCGAGGTGTTGATCGACTCGAAGTAGCCGCAGATCCGGGCGAAGAGATCGGGCTCGTCGCGGGTATAGATCATCACCTGCAGTCCCTCGCCGATCGGCGAGGGACGCGCCTTCACCACCGGCCGGTCGCTGTCCACGCGGTAGTGGAGCGTGCGCGTCTGCCAGGCGATCTCCTGTGGCTCGTGGCGCAGGAAATAGGCGACGTCGAGCTCGCGCCATAGCCGCTCGCCGGCGTGCTCGGAGAGCGCATACAGCCGCAGCAGCCGCAGCGCTTCGGCCTGCTTCGCCTGCACGTCCCGGTCGTAGCCGATGTCGGCCCCGCGCAGCACCCGGCGCGCGAGCCGGAAGAGATCCTCGAGGAGCTTTCCCTTCCACGCGTTCCAGACCTTGGGGCTGGTGCCGCGGATGTCGGCCACGGTGAGCACGTAGAGCGCGATCAGCCGCCGCTCGTCGCGCACGGTCGCCGCGAAGTCGCGGATCACGTCCGGATCGGAGAGGTCGCGCTTCTGCGCCACCGCCGACATGGTGAGGTGCTGCGCGACCAGAAACCCGACCAGCGCGGCGTCCTCCTCGGCGAGGCCGTGCGCGCGGCAGAAGCGGCGCGCCTCGAGCTGGCCGAGCCGCGAGTGGTCGCCGCCGCGGCCCTTGGCGATGTCGTGGAACATCGCCGCGACGTACACGAGATAGTAGCGCTCGAAGTTCGCGGCGAGCCGGCTGCACAGCGGATACTCGTGCGCCCACTCGACCATGGTGAAGCGGCGCAGGTTGCGCACGACGGTGAGGATGTGCTGATCCACGGTGTAGACGTGGAACAGATCGTGCTGCATCTGGCCGACGATCCGGCCGAACGCCGGCAGGTAGCGGCCGAGGATGCCGTACTGGTTCATGCGCCGCAGCTCGTGCACCACGCCGCGCGGCTGCTGCAGCAGGGCGATGAAGGTCGCGCGGTTGCGCGCATCGGCGCGGAACCGGCCGTCGATGCGGCGCCGGGCGCGCCACAGCGCGCGCAGCGTCGACGCGGTCATGCCTTTCAGCTCGGCGTGCTGCTGCAGCAGGAGAAAGCTCTCGAGGATCGCGCGCGGCTCGCGCTCGAAGAGCTCCGGGTCGCGCGCGTCGAGCAGCTCGCGGACCGCCTGAAAGCGCTGGTTGATCGGCTCCGGCGGCGCCGCGGCGGCGGGAAACATCGCGGTGCCGACGTCCTGCAGCACGATCGTGTTGAGCTGCGTCACCGCCTTGGCGGTGCGGTAGTAGCGCTGCATGAACACCTCGCTCGCGCGCCGCGTCGGTGTCGGGGCGAGGCCGAAGACCTTTGCCAGAGCGTCTTGGTAGTCGAACAGGATGCGGTCCTCGCGCCGGCCGGCGAGGAGATGGAGCTGAATGCGGGTCCGGGCGAGGAAGTCGGCGTGGCGCTTGAGCTGGAGCGCTTCCTGGCGCAGCACGAGGCCGAGCGCCGCGAGCGCGCGCCAGTCGTGCCCGAGGCCGCTCGCCCGCGTGACCCAGAGAATGACCTGCAGGTCCCGCAGCCCGCCCGGCGCATCCTTGAGATTGGGCTCCAGGCTGTACGGGCTGTCCTGATACTTGGCGTAGCGCTGCTCCTGCTCGAGCTGCTTCGCCTTGAAGAACGCCTGCACGTCGAGCGTCGCGCGCAGGGCGTCGTGGAACTGGCCCACCAACGCCCGGTTGCCGGCGATGAGCCGCGCCTCGAGGAGCGACGTCTGCACGGTGAGGTCCTTGGCCGCCTCCTCCCGGCACTGCTCGACGGTGCGCACGCTGTGCCCGAGCTCCAGTCCGACGTCCCACAGCGTGCCGACGAACTCCTCGACCGACGCGCGCGCCTCCGCCGCGAGCGTGGGCGGCAGCAGCACCAGCACATCGACGTCGGAGTGCGGGTACAGCTCGCCGCGGCCGTAGCCGCCGACGGCGACCAGCGCGAGGCTCCGCGGCAGCCCGACCGCCCCCCACAGCTCGCGCAGGCAGCGGTCGACGATGTGCCGGTGGCGGTGGAGGAATCGCTTCGGGTCGGCGCGCACGTCGTACGCGGCGCGCAGGGCGGCTCGTTCCTGCGCGAGGCGCCGGCGCAGCTCGCCCACATGCCCCTGCGCCTCCGATCTGCGGGCCGGGAGGGAGGCCATTGGCGGCGCGTGCGCTTAGGCGGGGGGCAGCGACTGCGGCGGGGGCGGCGTGCCGCTCGATCGGGTCAGCACTTCGTAGCCCGCTTCGGTGACGAGCACGGTGTGCTCCCATTGCGCCGACAGGCTGTGATCCTTGGTGACGATCGTCCAGCCATCGGCGAGCTCCCGGATCGCCGGCTTCCCGGCGTTGATCATCGGCTCGACGGTGAAGATCATCCCCGCCGCGAGCTTCAAGCCGGTGCCCGGCCGGCCGTAGTGCAGGACTTGCGGCTCCTCGTGAAACCGCCGGCCGATGCCGTGACCGCAGAATTCGCGCACGACGCTGTAGCCGTGGCGCTCGGCATGGGCCTGAATGGCCGCGCCGATGTCGCCGAGATAGCCGCCGGGCCGCACGGCGCGAATGCCGAGCCACATGCACTCGTAGGTGACCTCGCACAGCCGGCGCGCCTGGATCGACGGCTCGCCGACGAAGAACATGCGGCTCGTGTCGCCGTGGTAGCCGTCCTTGATGATCGTCACATCGATGTTGAGGATGTCGCCGTGCTTGAGCGTGCGATCGCCGGGGACGCCGTGGCAGACCTGGTGGTTCACCGACGTGCAGATCGATTTCGGGAACGGCGAGTAGCCCGGCGGGGCGTAGTTGAGCGGCGCCGGGACCGTGCCCTGGACGTTCACCATGTACTCGTGGCACAGCCGATCGAGCTCGCCGGTGGTGACCCCGGCGACGACGCGCGGGGCGATGAAATCGAGCACCTCGGCGGCGAGCCGGCCGGCGATTCGCATCTGCTCGAGCTCGGTCGCGCTCTTCAGGACTACCGCCATCGTCGCCCGCTCAAAAAAGCCGTGAGAATAGTGCAATGCGCACCGCGAAGCAAACCTGCCCGCCGCCCGCGGGCGAGATCCGTGTCACGGCAATAATCTGCTGTTTGACAAGGAAATTCTTGAGACGCCCCGAGCCGGCATGCTACACTCGCGCGCACCGATTCGGCGCCACTGCCAGCTAGCTCACCCGCGCCGCACCGAGCTAGGTCCCCAGCGGCGCCCGAGTACGGGGTGCCCCGCGACGGCGAGCGATCGCCGCGCGGACGCACCAAATCTCGCGCGTGCCTTTTTAGGGTGCCCCGCCGCGCGGGGTGAACGTAGGCCAGGCGTAAGCGATCAACCCTAAACTGGAGCAGTCGATGACCGCCACGATGCGTCAGATGCTGGAGGCCGGGGTCCATTTCGGCCACCAGACCCGCTACTGGAACCCGAAGATGGCGCCGTTCATCTTCGGCCACCGCAACAAGATCCACATCATCAACCTCGAGCAGACGCTCGCACTGTACAACGAGGCCATCAAGTACGTGCGCACCCTCGCCGCGAACAAGGGCACGGTGCTCTTCGTCGGCACCAAGCGCCAGGCGCGCGAGATCGTGCGCGAAGAGGCGCTGCGCTGCGCGATGCCGTTCGTCGACCACCGCTGGCTCGGCGGCATGCTCACCAACTTCAAGACCGTCAAGCAGTCGATCAAGCGGCTGAAGGAGATGGAAGCGATGGTCGAGGACGGCAGCGTCGAGCGCATGTCGAAGAAGGAGGCGCTGCACTTCCAGCGCGAGCTCGCGAAGCTGCAGCGCAGCCTCGGCGGGATCAAGACGCTCGACGGCCGGCCCGATGCGCTGTTCGTGATCGACGTCGGCTACCACAAGGGGGCGGTGGCCGAGGCGAAGAAGCTCGAGGTCCCGATCATCGCGGTGGTCGACACCAATCACTCCCCCGACGGGATCGCCTACATCATCCCGGGGAACGACGATTCGAGCCGGGCGATCCGGCTCTACGCGCGCGGCGTCGCCGACGCGGTCCTCGAGGGGCGCACCCAGTCGATTCAGGAAATCGTCGCCGCTTCGGCCGACGAGTTCGTGGAGGTCGACGAGGCCGGCCGCGGCGCGGGGTGAGGGCGGTGCGGACCCGATCCTACGAGGGGGGCGGCGCGGGCGCCCGTGCGCAGGGCTGAGCTTTCAGGGGAGCCGGTAATGGCGGAAATCAGTGCGGCCATGGTGAAGGAACTGCGCGAGACCACCGGCCTCGGCATGATGGAGTGCAAGCGCGCGCTCGAAGAGGCGGGCGGCGACCTGCGCCAAGCCGAGGATCTGCTGCGCATCCGGAGCGGCGCCAAGGCGAGCAAGGCGGCCGCAAGGATCGCCGCCGAAGGGGTGATCGGCGCCTATCTGGCCGCCGACAGCCGCCTCGGCGCGCTGATCGAGGTCAACTGCGAGACCGACTTCGTCGCCAAGAACGAGGATTTCCTCGCCTTCGCCCGCGGGCTCGCCGAGGTGGTCGCGCAGGACAACCCGGCCGACGTCGCGGCGCTCGCCAAGCTCGCGGTCGGCGGCGAGAACGTCGAGGCGAAGCGCCAGGCGCTGGTGCAGAAGATCGGCGAGAACATCGCGCTGCGGCGCTTCGCCCGGCTGCAGACCACCGCCCGGTTGGTGCAGTACCGGCACGGGGTGAAGATCGGCGTCCTGGTCGACTACGAAGGCGACGACGAGACGGGCAAGGACCTCGCGCACCACATCGCCTTCGCCAAGCCGCGCTACCTGAGCCGCGCCGAGGTGCCGGCGGAGGTCGTGGCGCGCGAGCGCGACATCCTCGCCGCCCGCGCCAAGGAGTCGGGCAAGCCGGCCGAGATCGCGGCGAAGATGGTCGAGGGCGGCATCAACAAGTTCCTGGCCGAGATCACGCTGCTCGGGCAGCCGTTCGTGAAGGACGACAAGCAGACGGTCGAGAAGATGCTCGCCGCCCGCCACACCAAGCTCCGCGGCTACCGCTTCCTGGTGGTCGGCGAGGGCATCGAGAAAAAAAGCACTGACTTCGCCGCCGAGGTGAAAGCCCAGGCCGGCATGGCCGCGCGCTAGGCCGGACCTGCGCGATGGCCGAACGGCGTTACAAGCGCATTCTGCTCAAACTGTCGGGCGAAGCGCTGATGGGCGAGGATGCGTTCGGCATCAACCGCCAAACGATCGAGATGATCGTCGACGAGGTCGGCGCGGTCGGCGCGCTCGGCGTCGAGATCGGCGTGGTGATCGGCGGGGGCAACATCTTTCGCGGCGTCGCGCTCGGCGCCGCCGGCATGGACCGCGCCACCGCCGACTACATGGGCATGCTCGCGACGATCATGAACGCGCTCGCGCTCGCCGACGTGATGCGCCAGAAGGGGCTGAACGCTCGCGTCCAGTCCGCGATCAACATCGAGCAGGTCGCCGAGCCGTACATCCGGCCCAAGGCGATCCGCTATCTGGAAGAGGGCAAGATCGTGATTTTCGCCGCCGGCACCGGCAATCCGTTCTTCACCACCGACACCGCCGCGGCGCTGCGCGGCAGCGAGGTCGGCGCCGAGGTGATGCTCAAGGCGACCAAGGTCGACGGCGTCTACACTGCCGATCCGAAGACCAATCCGAACGCCAAGCGCTATCAGCGGCTCACCTTCGACGAGGCGATCGGGAAGCACTTGCAGGTGATGGATGCGACCGCGCTCGCGCTGTGCCGCGATCAGCGGCTGCCGGTGATCGTGTTCAGCCTGTACAAGCGCGGCGCCCTGATGCGCATCGTGACCGGCCAAGACGAAGGCACGCTGGTGCACGCCTAGCGGCGCGCGACGAGGAGACCCCCCACATGGACCTGGTGCAGCTCAAGAAGACCGCCGAACAAAAGATGCACAAGTCGATCGAGGCGCTCAAGGCCGATTTGGCGAAGGTGCGCACCGGCCGCGCGCACACCGGGCTCCTCGATCACCTGCGGGTCGACTACTACGGCCAGGAGGTCCCCTTGAGCCAGGTCGCGAGCGTCACGCTGCTCGACGCCCGCACGATCGGGATCACGCCGTGGGAGAAGAAAATGGCGGCGGTGATCGACAAGGCGATCCGCGAGTCCGACCTCGGGCTGAATCCGGTGACGCAGGGCGAGCTCATCCGGGTGCCGATGCCGGCGCTCACGGAGGAGCGGCGCAAGGAGCTCGCCAAGGTGGTGCGCCACGATGGCGAGAACACGCGCGTCGCGATCCGCAATCTGCGGCGCGACGCGAACCACCAGCTGAAGGAGCTGCTCAAGGCGAAGACCATCTCCGAGGACCAGGAGCGCCGCGCGCAGGACGAGGTGCAGAAGCTCACCGATCGCTTCATCGCCGAGGTCGACAAGCTGCTGCAACAGAAAGAAGCCGACCTGATGCAGGTGTAGCGATGGCGAAGTTCGAGAGCTCCACCGAGACCATTCCCGCGACCAGCGCCGTCCCGCGCCACATCGCCATCATCATGGACGGCAACGGGCGCTGGGCGAGCCAGCGCTTTCTGCCGCGGGTGGCCGGCCATCGGCGCGGCGGCGAGGCGGTGCGCGCGGCGGTGCGCGCGTGCGCCGAGCGCGGGGTGGAGTACTTGACGCTGTTCGCGTTCAGCTCGGAGAACTGGCGCCGGCCGGAGGACGAGGTGTCGGTGCTGAAGCAGCTGTTCCGTGCCGCGCTCGAGCAGGAGGTGGAGAAGCTGCACGAGGCCGGCATTCGGCTGCGGGTGGTCGGCAATGTCGCGCCGTTCGGCGAGGCGACGGTCGAGCTCGTCCGCCGCGGCGAGGCGCTCACCGCCGGCAACACGCGTCTCACGCTCACCATCGCGGCCAACTACGGCGGCCGCTGGGATCTGCTGCAGGCGGTGAACGCCATGGTGCGCGCGCATCCCGAGCGCGCCGGGGCGTACGTCCAAGCGGATCTCGCGCCGTACCTCGCGCTCGCCTACGCGCCCGAGCCGGACCTGTTCATCCGCACCGGCGGCGAGCAGCGCATCAGCAACTTCCTGCTGTGGCAGCTCGCCTACTCCGAGCTGTACTTCACCGACCTCTTGTGGCCCGATTTCGATGCCGCCGCGCTGGACGCCGCCATCGCCTCGTATCGCCGGCGGGAGCGCCGCTTCGGCCGCACCAGCGAACAGCTCGGCGCCGCCGCCGGCGACCAAGACCCCTCCCTTGTCGATCTCACCGACGCACGCCGCCGGCTGGCTTAGCGGCAAGGGGCCCGCGCCAGTGCTCCGCGACCGGGTCGTCACGGCGGTGGTCCTGGTCGGGGCGTTGCTCGGGGCGCTGTTCGCGCTGCCGGCGATCGGGTGGACCGCGCTCGGCGCGCTCATCCTCGCGCTCGGCGCCTGGGAATGGGCGGGTTTCGTCCCGGCGCGCCCGGCGCGGCGTCTCGCGTACGCGGCGTTGACGACCGCCGTGGGCGTGGGGGCGGCCGGCGCGACCGATCTCGCGACCGGCGGCACCGGGACGCCGCTGCTCGTGCCCTGTTACGGCCTCGCGGTCGCGTTTTGGCTCGGCGCGGTGCCGTTTTGGCTCGCACGCCAGCCCGCGATTGCGCCGCCCGCCGCGGTCCTCGCGTGCGGCTGGATCGTCCTGCTGCCGACATTCCTCGCGCTCGTGCAGCTGCGCAACCTCCAGCCGGTCAGCCTGCTCTTGTTCCTGCTGGTGGTGTGGATTGCCGATATCGCGGCCTACTTCATCGGGCGTCGCTACGGCCGGCGCCGGCTCGCGCCGAGCGTGAGCCCCGGCAAGACCTGGGAAGGGTTGGCGGGTGCGCTCGTCGCGACCGCGGTGTACGCTCTGATTTGGATCGCAGTCTGGCGCCGGTACGCGCCGGCGATCATCCGCGAGCTCGGGCTCGCCCCGCTATGGATGCTCTTGCTGGTCCAAGCGCTCGCGCTGCTCTCGGTGCTCGGCGACCTGTTCGAATCGGCGATGAAGCGTCAGGCAGGGGTGAAGGACAGCGGGCGGCTCCTCCCCGGACACGGCGGCGTGCTCGATCGCATCGACGCGCTCACCTCGATGCTGCCGGCAGCGGCGCTCGCGAGCATGGTGCATCGGCTATGAGCGCGGTGCAAAACGTCGCCATCCTCGGCGCCACCGGGTCGATCGGGCGCAGCACCCTCGATGTGATCGCGCGCCATCCGGATCGCTGGCGCGCGTTTGCCTTGACCGCGCACACGCAGTCCGAGGAGCTCTTCGCGCTCTGCGCGCGGCACCGTCCCGCGCTCGCGGTGCTGACCGACGAGACGCATGCGCGCAGCCTGCGCGCGCGCGTGCGCGAGGCGGGCTTGCCGACCAGGGTGCTCGCCGGCGCCGCGGCGCTGGTGGAGGCCGCGGTCGATCCGGCGGTCGATGCCGTGATGGCGGCGATCGTCGGCGCGGCCGGGCTCGCGCCCACGCTCGCCGCGGCGCGCGCCGGGAAGCGGCTCCTGCTCGCCAACAAGGAGGCGCTGGTGATGGCGGGGCCGATCTTCATGCGCGCGGTCGCCGCGGGCGGTGCCTTGCTCCTCCCGATCGACAGCGAGCACAACGCGGTCTTCCAGTGCCTGCCGCCGCGCGCGCGCGGCCTCGCGGCCTGCGGCGTGCGCCGCATCGTCCTCACCGGCTCCGGCGGACCGTTCCGCACCCGCCCGCTCGCGCAGCTCGCGCTCGTGACCCCCGACGAAGCGTGCGCCCATCCGACCTGGCGCATGGGGCGCAAGATCTCGGTCGACTCGGCGACCATGATGAACAAGGGGCTCGAGATCATCGAGGCGCAATGGCTGTTCGGCGCGCCGGCGTCGCAGATCGAGGTGCTGCTGCATCCGCAGAGCGTCGTGCATTCGATGGTCGAATACCTGGACGGATCGGTGATCGCGCAGCTCGGGAATCCCGACATGCGCACGCCGATCGCCCAGGGGCTCGCGTATCCGGACCGCGTCGCGGCCGGGGTCGATTCGCTCGATCTCGCGCGGCTGCGCGAGCTCACCTTCGAGGCGCCGGACTTCAATCGCTTTCGCGCGCTGCCGCTCGCCTATGAAGTGCTCGCCGCCGGCGGCACGGCGCCGGCGCTCTTCAACGCCGCGAACGAGGTGGCGGTGGCGGCCTTCCTCGCCGGGGGCCTCGCGTTCCCGCGCATCACCGAGGTGATCGAGGCTACGCTCGCCCGCATCGCACCGACGAGCGTCGACTCGCTCGAAGACGTGCTCGAGGCCGATCGCGCCGCGCGCGCGGCGGCGAGCGGCATCCTTCCACTCAAACTCACGACTGCGGCATGAACCTGCTCCATACCATCGCTTCCTTCGTCGTCGCGCTCGGCGTGCTGATCGTGGTGCACGAGCTCGGACACTACTTCGTCGCGCGCTGGTGCGGCGTCAAGGTGCTGCGCTTCTCGGTCGGCTTCGGCCGCGCGCTCGTCACGCGCCGCGTCGGGGCCGATCAGACCGAGTGGGTGCTCGCCGCCGTCCCGCTCGGCGGCTACGTGAAGATGGCGGACGAGCGCGAGGGCCCGGTCGCCCCCGCCGACCTGCCGCGCGCCTTCAACCGCCAGCGCGTCTGGCGGCGGTTCGCGATCGTCGCCGCCGGGCCGATCGCGAACTTCCTGTTTGCGATCGCGTTGTACTGGCTGCTCTTTCTATCCGGCGGCCAGGAAGCGAAGCCGATCCTCGCCGCGCCGCAGGCGGGCTCGCTCGCGGCCGCCGCCGGCCTCGCGCGCGGGGAGACGATCCGTGCGATCAACGACGAACCGATCGCGAGCTGGCAGGACGTGCGCTGGCGGGTCATGCAGCTTGCGCTCGACCGCGCGAGCGCCCGGCTCGAGGTGGCCGGCGAAGGCGGCGCGCTCGACACGCGCGTGCTGGATCTCTCGCACGTGAACGCCGACGAGATGGAGGGCGATCTGCTCGGCAAGCTTGGCCTGCGCCTGTACCGGCCCGAGTTCCCGGCGGTGATCGGCGACGTGCTGGCGGGGAGCGTTGCCGAGCGCGCGGGGCTGCGCGCGGGCGATCGCTTGCTCGCCGCCGACGGCGCGGCGCTCGCGAGCTGGGATGCGTTCGTGGCGAAGGTGCGAGCGAGTCCGGGCAAGCCGCTCGCGCTGGAAGTCGAACGCGGGGGCGCGCGGGAGCGCTTCGAGGTGGTGCCGGAGACGGTCGTGCAGGGCAGCACCACATACGGCCGCATCGGCGCCGGGCCGCGGGTCGACCCGGCGGCGCTCAAGCCCTACTACGTCGAGGTCCGCTACGGTCCGGTTGCCGCCGCCGCGAGAGCGGTCGCGAAGACCTGGGAGATGTCGGTCTTCAGCCTGCGCATGCTCGGCCGGATGCTGGTGGGCGAGGTGTCGTGGCGCAACCTGTCCGGGCCGGTGACGATCGCCGACTACGCCGGGCAGTCGGCGCAGCTCGGGCTCGCGCCGTATCTCACGTTCCTCGCGCTGATCTCGATCAGCCTCGGCGTGCTGAACCTGCTGCCGATCCCGCTCTTGGACGGCGGGCACCTCATGTACTACGCGATCGAAGTCCTGAAGGGCAGTCCCGTTTCCGAGCGCATGATGGAGCTCGGGCAACGCGCCGGTCTCGCGGTCCTGCTCTTTCTGATGGCGTTCGCCTTCTACAACGACATCAATCGCCTGCTGTCCGGCTGAGCGCGTCGCGTCATTCGATGATCAAGCGCTTGCTGGCGGCACTCGTGTGTGCCTTCGCGACGCGTCACGCGTGCGCGTTCGACCCGTTCGTCGTTCGCGACATCCGCGTCGAGGGCATCCAGCGCGTCGAGGCGGGCACCGTGTTCGGCTATCTGCCGGTCAAAGTCGGCGAGACGATGACCGAGGAGAAGGCGGCGCAGGCGATCCGTACGCTGTTCGCCACCGGCCTGTTCAAGGACGTGCGGGTCGAAGCCGAGCGCGACGTGCTGGTGATCTCGGTCGAGGAGCGGCCGGCGATCGCGCAGATCGACTTTGTCGGCCTGGAGGCGTTTCCGGCCGATCAGGTGCGCAAGGCCCTGCGCGAGAACAACATCAGCGAGGGCCGGACATTCGACAAGGCGGTGATCGACCAGGCCGAGCAGGAGATCAAGCGGCAGTACCTCACGGTCGGGCGCTACGGCGTGACCGTCACCACCACCGTGACCCCGCTCGACCGCAACCGGGTCGCGATCAACTTCACCATCAACGAGGGTGAGGTGGCCAAGATCCGCAGCATCAACATCGTCGGCAACGAGACCTACACCGAGTCGGAGCTGCTCGGCCTGATTCAGCTCCAGACGCCGGGCTGGCTCACGTGGTACACCAAGAATGACCAGTACTCGCGGCAGAAGCTCACCGCCGATCTCGAGACCCTGCGTTCCTACTACAGCAACCGCGGCTTCCTCGACTTCAACATCGAGTCGACGCAGGTCTCCATTTCGCCGGACAAGCGCGACATCTACATCACGATCAACATCAGCGAGGGCGAGCGCTACACCGTGACCGGCGTCAAGCTCGGCGGCGAGCTCCTGCTGCCCGAGGCCGACCTGATGAAGCTCGTGGCGCTGAAGGTCGGCGAGCCGTTCTCGCGCGAGAAGCTCGCCGAGTCGACCAAGGCCATCGCCGAGCGCCTGGGGAACCAGGGCTATGCGTTCGCCAACGCCAATGCCGTGCCGGACGTGAACAAGGAGAAGCGCACGGTGGCGTTCACGATCATGATCGACCCCGGACGCCGGGTCTATGTCCGGCGCATCAACATCGTCGGCAACACCAAAACGCGCGACGAGGTGATCCGGCGCGAGCTGCGGCAGCTGGAGGGCGCGTTCTACGACAACCAAAAGCTGCAGCTCTCCAAGCGCCGCATCGACAAGCTCGACTACTTTTCCGAGGTCGAACTCGAGACCGAGCCGGTGGCCGGCACGACCGATCAGGTCGACGTCACGTTCAAGATCAAGGAAAAGCCGACCGGCAGCGTGCTCGCCGGGGTCGGCTTTTCGAGCTCCGACGGGGTCATCCTGCAGGCCTCGATCTCGCAGTCGAACATCTTCGGCAGCGGCAAGTTCATCGGCCTCGCCGCGAACACGAGCAAGGTCAACCGCAACATCGGGCTGTCGTATACCGATCCGTATTTCACGGTCAACGGCGTGAGCGCGGGCTTCGCCCTGTACGACCGGCGCTACGACCCGCGCACGCTCGGCATCGGCGACTACGTCACCGAGACGCGCGGCGCCAACGTGTCGACCGGCTACCCGATCAGCGAGCTCGACAAGGTCAGCTTCAGCTTGGGGCTCGAGCAGACGGCGATCACCGTCTTCGCCGACAGTCCGGCCCGCTTCATCGCCTTCGTCGCCGTGAACGGCAACGACCCGAACGCGCTGATCCTCACCGCCGCCTGGGCCCGCGACCGCCGCGACAGCGCAATTTTTCCGACCTCGGGGACGTATCAACGCCTGTTCAGCGAAGTCGCGCTGCCGGGCCTCGATCTGCAGTACTACAAGTTGGGATACCAGTTCACCTGGTACGTCCCGGTCACGCGCACCATCATCACCGCGTTTAACACGGTGCTCGGGGTGGGCGGCGGCTACGGCGGCAGCGAGCTGCCGTTCTTCAAGGCCTACTATACCGGCGGCGCGACGACGGTGCGCGGCTATCAGCAGAGCTCGCTCGGGCCGCGCGACATCAACGGGGTCCTCGGCGGCAGCCGCGAGTTCGTCGGTAACGTGGAAGTAACCTTCCCGTTTCCGGGCGCCGGGCAGGACCGCAGCTTGCGCCTCGGCACGTACTTCGACGTGGGCCAGGTGTGGAGCACCCAGCCCGGTACCAAGTTGGGCGACAACAGCGTCTTCGGCGACATCAGCTTGCGGTATTCTACGGGTCTATTGTTCGCCTGGAACTCGCCCTTTGGGCCGCTCCGGATGTTCTTGAGCCAGCCGCTCAACAGCAAGCCCGGCGATCAGACCCAGAAATTTCAGTTCGTGTTCGGCCAGACGTTCTAAGATTGACCAGGATTGACTAGGCTTGATCTAGGAGACGAAGTTGAAGAAGCTGCCGTTTCTAGCCCTACTGCCCATGCTTGCGCTCGCGGGCGCGAGCATGGCGCAAGTCGATGCAGGCAAAATCGGGTACGTGAATCTGGACCGCATCCTGCGCGATGCGGCGCCGGCACAGCGCGCGCAGAAGAAACTCGAAGCGGAGTTCTCCAAGCGCGAGCAGGAGCTCGCCAAGGCGGCGGACAGCCTCAAGAAGATGCAGGAGGCGCTCGACAAGAACGCGATGACGATGTCGGAGTCGGACCGCCGCAACCGCGACCGCGAGTTCCAGGAGGCGACGCGCGACTTCCAGCGCAAGCAGCGCGAGATCCGGGAGGACTTCAATCAGCGCCGGAACGAGGAGCTCGCGGGGATTCTCGACCGCGCCAACCGCGCCGTACGGAACATCGCCGAGACCGAGAAATACGACCTCATCTTCCAGGAGGCGGTCTATGCGGCGCCGCGGATCGACATCACCGACAAGGTGATTCGCGCCCTCGACGACACCGCTCCTTCCCCGGCGAAGAAGTAGGCCCCGCGCGCGCGTTAGGTTCCCGAGATGACGCGGGACCCGGTCCGGCTGGCTGACTTGGTCGCCCGTTTCGGCGGGGAGCTCCTCGGCGATCCGGAGGTGCCGATACGGCGCATCGCGACGCTGCGGAGCGCCGGCAGCGGGGATCTCTCGTTCGTCGCCCACGGCCGCTACCGCAGCGAGCTCGCCGCGACGCGCGCCGCCGCGGTCATCGTCCCGGAGTCCGAGCGCGACGCGACCGCGCTGCCGCGAATCGTATGCCGCGACCCGTATGCCTACTTTGCGCGCGTGGCCGCGCTCCTCAATCCGCCGCCGCCGGTCGTGCCCGGGATTGCCGCGACCGCCGTGGTCTCGCCCGCGGCGGACGTGCCGCCCTCGGCGAGCGTCGGGCCGGGCAGCGTCATCGAGGGCGGCGCGCGGCTCGGCGCGGACACTGCGGTCGGGGCGGGGTGCTTTATCGGCGCCGACGCGTCGATCGGCCCCGGCAGCCGCCTCCACGCGCATGTGACGATCTATCCGCGCTGCGCGCTCGGCGCGCGGGCGATCGTGCACGCCGGCGCCGTGATCGGCGCCGACGGGTTCGGCTTCGCGCCGGTGGACGGCGCCTGGCTCAAGATCCCGCAGACCGCCCGCGTCCTGATCGGCGATGACGTCGAAATCGGCGCCAATACGACGATCGACCGCGGCGCGCTCGACGATACGGTCATCGCGGACGGCGTCAAGCTCGACAACCAGATCCAAATCGGGCACGGGTGCCGGATCGGCGCCCACACCGCGATCGCCGGCTGCGTCGGCATCGCCGGATCGACCACCATCGGCGCGCACTGCATGATCGGCGGCGCGGCGATGATCAGCGGCCATCTGGAGATCGCCGACCGGGTGGTCGTCGGCGGCGGCACCTGGGTGACGAAATCGATCGCCGCGCCGGGCACGTACCTCAGCGTGATCCCTGCCACCGGGGAGCGCGAATGGCGCCGCACGGTTGCGCTCCTGCGCGGCCTGGAGCGGATGTCGGATAAGATCCGCGAGTTGGAGCGGCGTCTCGCCGAACTGGAGCGGGGACGATGAACACGATGGACATCAAGGCGGTGCTCGACCACCTGCCGCACCGCTACCCGTTCCTGCTCATCGACCGGGTGCTCGAATTCGAGCCCGGCAAGCACATCGTTGCCCTCAAGAACGTGACCATCAACGAGCCGTTCTTCCAGGGGCACTTTCCGCACTACCCGGTGATGCCGGGCGTGATGGTGATCGAGGCGATGGCGCAAGCGGCGGCGATCCTCGCCTTCCGGTCGGGGGAGCGGCTCCCCGACGAGCGCTCGGTGCTGTACTTCCTCGGCATCGACGAGGCGCGCTTCAAGAGCCCGGTGGTCCCCGGGGACCAGCTTACGCTGCACGCGCGCATCGAGCGCCACCTGAAGGGAGTGTGGCGCTTCGCCGCGCGGGCGATGGTCGGCGAGCGCCTGGCCGCCGAGGCGAAGATGATGTGCACGCTGCGCGATCAATGATCTGGCCGGCTGCCCCCGCGCGCGCGCGGGCCAAGCCTTGCCGGCGGTGGCGGCACAAGACGCCGCCCGACCGCGGCGCGCCCCGGCAAGAGCGGCGAGCATGATTCACCCGAGCGCCATCATCCATCCGGCGGCGCGGCTCGGCGCGAACGTCGCCGTGGGGGCCTACTCGGTAATCGGCGCCGAGGTCGAGATCGGCGAGCGCACGACGATCGGCCCGCACGCGATCATCGACGGCCCGACCCGAATCGGGTGCGACAATCAGATCGGCTCGTTCAGCGTCCTCGGCGGGCCGCCGCAGGACAAGAAGTACGCCGGCGAGCCGACGCGGCTCGAGGTCGGCGACCGCAACACGATCCGCGAGTACTGCACCTTCAGCCGCGGCACCGCGGGCGACGCCGGCGTGACCCGGGTGGGGAGCGACAACTGGATCATGGCGTACGTGCACATCGCGCACGACTGCGCGATCGGCAGCAATACGGTGCTCGCCAACAACACCCAGCTCGCCGGCCACGTCCACGTCGGGGATTGGGCGGTGCTCGGCGGATTCACCGGCGTGCATCAGTTCGTGCGCATCGGCGCGCACGCGATGATCGGCGGCGGCACGATGCTGCGCCAGGACGTGCCGCCGTACATCACCATCGCCGGCAATCCGCCGAAGGCGTTCGGCGTGAACGCCGAGGGCCTGCGCCGGCGCGGCTACGCCGCGGCGGCGATCGAGGCCATCCAACGCGCCTACCGGACGCTGTACCGGGACGGTCTCGCGCTCGAGGCGGCGCGCGCGGAGCTCGGGCGCCAAGCCGCCGCGGCGCCCGAGATCGTGCCGCTCGTTGATTTTCTGAACGCCGCGAGCCGCGGGATCGTGCGTTAGGAGGCGAGCGTGAACGCTGCCGTCCGCATCGGCATGGTCGCGGGCGAAGCATCGGGCGACCTGCTCGGTAGCCTCCTCATCGAAGCGCTCCGCCGGCGACTCCCGGGGGCCGAGTTCGGCGGCATCGGCGGCCCGCAGATGATCGGTCAGGGCTTCAATTCCTGGGCGCCCCAAGAGCAGCTCGCGGTGCGCGGGTTCGTGGAGGTGGTGCGGCATCTGCGCGGGCTGCTCGCGCTGCGCGCGGCGCTCGCGACCCGGCTGCGGGCGTGGCGGCCGCAGCTCTTCGTCGGCATCGATGCGCCGGAATTCAACCTCGGACTGGAGCGCTCGCTCAAGCGCACCGGCATCACCACCGCGCATTGGGTCAGCCCGCAGATCTGGGCGTGGCGGCCGAAGCGCGTCTTCACGATGCGGGCCGCCACCTCGCTCGTGCTGGTGCTGTTCCCGTTCGAGGAACCGATCTACCGCGCCGCGGGCGTCCCGGTGGCCTACGTTGGGCATCCGCTCGCCGACCAGATCCCGGAATACGTCGACCGCGCCGCGGCGCGGGCGGAGCTGCGCCTACCGGCGCTCGCGCCGGTGATCGCGGTGCTGCCCGGGAGCCGGCAGTCGGAGATCGAAATGATGGCGGGGCCGTTCATCGACGCGGCGAAGCTGATCGCGCGGCACGTGCCGGAGGCGCGCTTCATCGTGCCGCTCATCACGCGCGAGACCCGGGACTTGTTCGAGGCGGCGATCTACCGGCACGAGGCGCAGCGCCTGTCGGTGACGCTGCTCTTCGGCCACGCGCAGGAGGCGCTCGCGGCGAGCGATCTCGCGCTCGCCGCGAGCGGCACCGTCACCCTGGAGGCGGCGCTCTCGGGCCGGGCGATGGTGATCGCGTACCGGGTCGCGCCGCTGTCGTACGCCATCGCCCGGCGCCTGGTCCGCGTCCGGCACATCGGGCTGCCGAACATCCTCTGCGGCGAGGCGGTCGTGCCCGAGTTCATCCAGGACGACGCGACGCCGGAGAATCTCGCGCAAGCGGCGTGCAACCTGCTCGCCGACGAGCCGCTGCGGCGGGTGATCGAGCGGCGCTTCGGCGCGCTGCACGCGGCCATGCGCTGCGACGCGGCGGAGCGCGCCGCCGACGCGCTGCTCGGCCTCCTCGCCGGCGCGGGCACGCTCGCGCCGCAGCCGGCGTGAGGGGACTGCGCGTGGCCGGCCGTCGCGCGATCGTCTGTGGCGTGGACGAAGCCGGCCGCGGGCCGCTCGCCGGACCGGTCTACGCGGCGGCGGTGATCCTCGATCCGCGGCATCCGGTGCGCGGACTCGACGACTCCAAGCGGCTCGCCGAAAGGGTGCGGCTCGTGCTCGCGCGGCGCATCGAGCACCGTGCCTTGGCGTGGGCGATCGCGAGCGCGTCGGTCGCCGAGATCGACGCGCTCAACATCCTCGGCGCGACGCTGCTCGCGATGAAGCGCGCGGTGGAGGGACTCCCGGTGACGCCGGAGGAGGTCCTGGTCGACGGCTCGCATTGCCCGGCGGTGGGCATGGCCGCGCGCGCCATCGTCGGGGGCGATGCGAAAGTGAAGGCGATATCGGCCGCGTCGATCCTCGCCAAGACCGCCCGCGACGCCGAGATGTGCCGGCTGCACCAGCGCTTCCCGCAGTACGGCCTCGATCGGCACAAGGGCTATCCGACGCTCGAGCACCTCAGCCTGCTCCGACGCTACGGTCCGTGCGAAGTCTACCGGCGCAGTTTTGCCCCGGTGCGCGCGTTGCTCGACGGCGAGGCACCGGTGCAGGCGGTGCTCTTCGGGCCCGAGCGCTAGCGCGCGCGCTGCACTGCTTCGCGCACCGCCGCGAGCAGCCCCCGGCGCTCCGCCTCCGGCGCGAACAAGGGGCGGCGCGCCGCGAGGGCGCGACGGAGCTGCCGATAGTAGGGGGCGCTGCGGCGCGCGCGCGCGATCAACCGGGCGAGCGAGCGCTCGTCCTCGAGCGGGTAGTAGCCCGGGTACCGCGCCCCGAGCATGCCGACGTTGCCGGGGATGCGCGATGCGAGCACCGGCACGCCGGCGCGCGCGGCTTCGCAGATCACGTTCGCACCGCCCTCCATCCGCGAGCTGACGACCAGCAGCCGGCTCGACCCGAGCAGCGCGAGCGCGCGGGCATGCGGGACGCCGCCGATCCAGCGATAGCGCGGCTCCTCGTCCATCAGGCGCTGCGCCGCGGCGGCCATCTCGGGCGCGAGCGCTTGGCCGACGTGCAGCACTTCGAGGTCCGGTGAGTCGGGCAGGTAGCGCAGCGCGAGCGCAGCGCGAAACGGGTCCTTCTCTTCGCGCAGGTGGCCGAGCACGCAGATACGGAAGCGGCGCTGCAGCGCGCGCGCCCGCGGCGCCGCGCGTGCCGACTGATAGATCACGCGCACCTTGTGGCGCAGGCGCGCGGGCAGCTCGCGGCGCGCCTCGCCCTGGAGCGTCACGATCAGCGTCGCCGCCTCGAGCGAGCGCCGGGCCGCGGCGTCGACGCGCAGGTCGCGGTACAAGTCGGTGCCGGTGAGCACGAGCACGAGCGGCCGGTCCGGGAAGCGGGCGCGGAACCGCGCGATCGAATCGTGGCTCTTGCGCGCGTGCAGGGCGAGGAGGAGCTCGCAGCCGTTCCCGTCCCACGCCGCGCCGGTGCGGACGCGATGCCCCGCGCCGCGCAGGAACGCGGCGTAGCGCTGCGCGGTGTGCCGGTTGCCCGACCGGGTGCCCGCTCCCGCGGGCGTCACAATGGCGATCTTCACGGCGGTGAGTGTCGCAGTTTGATTCGCGACTTCCAACCCGAACCAGTATTAGACTTCAGCCGCGCATGCCGACCCGTCCGACCGCCGAACTGATCAGCCGCGGCGCGCTCGCTCCCGGCGCGGTGAGCGCGCATCTGCGGGCCGCCCGGGCCCGCCTCGCCGCGCTCACCGCCGATCTCGACGGCGAGCGCTTGTTCGGCCCGCGGCTCGCGATCGTGAACCCGGTCCTGTGGGAGCTCGGGCACGTCGGCTGGTTTCAGGAGCGCTGGGGCCTGCGGCTGGGCGCCGACGGGACGACGCTTGCGCCGAGCCTGCTCGAGAACGCCGACGCGCTCTACGACTCCGCCGCCGTCCCGCATGCCGTCCGCTGGGAGCTGCCGCTGCCGCCGCTCGCCGCGACGCGCGCTTATCTCGACGCGGTGCTCGAGCGCCTGCTCGGCGCGCTCGCGGCGCGGCCCGGCGACGACCGACTGTGCTACTTCGCCGAGCTGGCCGCCTGCCACGAGGACATGCATGCCGAGGCGTTCCACTACACCCGGCAGACGCTCGGCTACCCGGCGCCGCCCCTGCCGGGTGCGGCGGACCACGCCCCGTCAACGCCCTGCACGGGCGACGCGGCGCTGCCCGGCGGCCGGTTCCGGGTCGGCGCGAGCCCGCCAGCCGGGTTCGTGTTCGACAACGAAAAGTGGGCGCACGCGGTGACGCTCGCGCCGTTTCGCATCGCCCGCGCGCCGGTGCGCAACCGGGAGTTCGCCGAGTTCGTCGACGCCGGCGGCTATGCGCGGCGCGAGTGGTGGTGCGACGAGGGATGGGGCTGGCGCACCGCGCGCGGGGCACTCGCGCCGCGCTACTGGCGCCAGCGCGACGGGGTGTGGGGCGAGCGCCGGTTCGACCGCTGGTCCGAGCTCGATGCCGAGGCGCCCGTCATCCATGTGAGCTGGCACGAGGCGCAGGCGTACTGCCGCTACGCCGGCCGCCGGCTGCCCACGGAGGCCGAGTGGGAGTACGCGGCGTGCAACGGCGAGGATGCGCCGAAACCGGTCACGCCCTGGGGCGGCGCGCTCGCCTCGACCGCGCGCGCGAATCTCGAGGGCGTGGCGCCGATCCCGGTCGGGGCGCTCGCGGCGGGCGATGCGCCGAGCGGGTGCCGCCAGCTGTTCGGCAACGTTTGGGAATGGACGGCAACGGCGTTCGCGCCTTATCCCGGCTTCGTGCCGGACCCGTATCGGGAGTATTCCGAACCGTGGTTCGGCACCCACAAGGTGCTGCGGGGCGGAAGTTTCGCGACCCCGGTGCGGTTGCTCCGCAACACGTGGCGCAATTTCTACCCGAGCGATCGGGACGACGTCTTCTGCGGCTTTCGCACCTGCGCGCTCGAGTGATCAAGCGCATCCAATCCCGGGACCACGCCGGCTACCGGTCGCTCGTGCGGCTCGCCTCGTCCGCCCGCGCCCGGCGCGAGCAGCGCGCGACGCTCCTCGACGGCGCGCACCTGATCGAGGCGTTCCGCGCCGCCGGCGGCACGGCCGAGACGCTGGTCGCGAGCGAGGCCGGCCAAGCGCGCGACGAGGTGCGGCGCCTCTTCGACGAGACGCCCGCGCACGCCCGGATGCTGCTCGCCGACCGTCTGTTCGACGACATCGCGCAAGTCGCGACGCCGACCGGCGTCCTCGCCGTCATTCGCACGCCGGCGCCGCCCGCCCTGCCGGCGCGGCTCGAGAACTGTCTCCTGCTCGAAGGTATCCAGGATCCGGGCAACCTCGGCTCGATCCTGCGCACCGCCGTGGCCGCCGGCGTGGGGCGCGTGCTGCTCTCCAAGGGCTGTGCGTTCGCGTGGTCGCCCAAGGTGCTGCGCGCCGGGCAGGGGGCGCATTTCTTTCTCGCGCTCCACGAGGACGCGCCGCTCGGCGCCGTGGCCGAGCAATTCGACGGCCCGGTTATCGCGACCGACCCGCGCGCCGCGCTGAGCCTGTTCGACGCCGCGCTCGCCGCGCGCTGCGCCTGGATCTTCGGCACCGAAGGGGCGGGCGCCTCGCCGGCGCTCGCCGCGCGCGCGAGCCTGCGCGTTCGGGTGCCGATGCCGGGACCGGCGGAATCGCTCAACGTGGCCGCGGCGGCGGCGGTGTGCCTGTTCGAGCAGGTGCGCCAGACCGGCCGGCGGCGGGCCTAGCGGGCCGCGCGCGAGTCAATACGCGCGGCGCTCGAGCTTCACGTCCTGGAGAATCTTGGTCGCGATCTCCTCGATCGAGCGCGTGGTCGAGTTGAGCCAGCGAACGCGGTGGCGCCGCATCAGCTTTTCCGCCTGCTCGACCTCGTAGCGGCAGTTGTCGAGGCGCGCGTACTGGCTGCCCGGGCGCCGTTCGTTGCGGATCTCGGCCAGGCGCTCCGGCGTGATCGTGAGCCCGTAGAGCCGCGCGAGGTGCGGCTCCACCGCGCTCGGCAGGCCGCCATGGTCGAAATCGTCCGGGGTGAGCGGATAGTTCGCGGCCTTGATGCCGAACTGCAGCGCGAGGTAGAGGCAGGTCGGCGTCTTGCCGCTGCGCGACACCCCGACCAAGATCACCTCCGCCTGGCCGAGCTCGCGGTTGCCGAGTCCGTCGTCGTGCGCGAGCGCGAAGTTGATCGCCTCCATCCGGTCGTGGTATTCCTTGTGGTTCACGACCGAGTGCGAGCGCCCGACGGTGTGGGTGGAGCGGGTCCCGAACTCGACCTCCAGGGGGGCGAGGAAGTTCTCGAAGAAGTCGAGCACCAGCGCGTCGGTCCGCCGCAGCACGCCGCGCACCCGATCGTCGACCAGCGTGCAGAACACGATCGGCCGGGCGCCGGTCCGCTGCCGCGCCTCGTCGATCCGCGCGATGCACTCCTCGGCCTTGGCGACGGTGTCGACGAACGGGATCGCGACTTGCTGGAACCGGATCGCGTCGAACTGGGTGAGGAGGCTGTGGCCAAGCATCTCGGCGGTGATGCCGGTGCCGTCGGAGATGAAGAACACGGTGCGCTGACGGTCTGACATTGCCGTAGGGGGATGATTGTGCGCGGCGGGATCGGGGCGCCGGTTAAGATATCGCGTTTCGCGGCGCTCGGGTCAACGGCTTGATCCGCCCACCCGTGCGCGCTACCCGTACCATTACCCGCCGCCAACCGCCCGACGAGAGGGGCGGCGGGCGTATGCGGGTTGCCCTCGGCGCCGCCAGCGAGCGTTCGCGATCGCGCCCGGCGATGCCGGGGCCGCCGCGGCGTTGGCCGTGGGCGGCGCGCTGCACCGCGCGCTTTCGCCTGCTCGCCGTTCTACCCATTGCGCTCCTCGTCGCACTCGGCGGCGCCTGCTCCGGGCAGTTCGCGTCCCACGACGCGGCGAGCCCTCTGCACGTTACCCTGCTCGCGTTCAACGACTTCCACGGCAACCTCGAGACCCCGGCGGGAGCGGTGCTCGTGCGCGATCCAAGCGATCCTGCGCGGGCCAACCGCGTTCCCGCCGGGGGCGCAGCCTACCTCGCGACGCTGGTGCGGCAGCTCGGCGCGGACAACCCGAACCACGCCGTGGTGGCGGCCGGCGACCTAATCGGCGCGAGCCCGCTGACGTCCGCGCTCCAGCGCGACGAGCCTACGATCGATGCGCTGGACGCGCTCGGGCTGGAAGCGTCGGCCGTCGGCAACCATGAATTCGATCGCGGCCTCGCCGAGCTCAGGCGCATGCAATACGGCGGTTGCCGCCCGGGCGACGACTGCGCGGGCGGCGGCGGCTTTGCGGGCGCGCGCTTCCGCTACCTTGCGGCGAACGTTGTCGACGCGCGCAGCGGTGAGCGGATCTTTCCGCCGTATTTCGTCAAGCGATTCGACGGCGTACCGGTCGCCTTCGTCGGCGTGGTGACACGCGACACGCCGCGAATCACGGGCGCGCGCGGGGTCGCGGGTCTACGGTTTGTGGACGAGGCCGAGGCGGTCAACGCGCTCGTGCCGGAACTGCGGCGCCAGGGTATCGAGGCGATTGTCGTGCTGATCCACGAAGGTGGGCAGACGAGCAGCGGGTACAGCGATCAGCGGTGCGAGAACTTCGAGGGCGAGATCGTGGACATCGCGCAGCGCCTCGATTCGGCGGTCGACGTCATCGTCTCGGGTCACACTCATCGCGCCTATGTATGCCGGATCGGGGGGCGGCTCGTTACCCAGGCGGGCGCGTATGGGCGCTTCTTGACGAGGATCGACCTGACCATCGACCGACAATCGCAGGATGTGACGGGCGCCAGCGCCCGAAACCACGTGGTGGACGCCGCGACGCTCGCCAAAGACCCCGCTACGGCGCTGATCGTTGAACGGGCCCAAGCCGCGACGTCGCACATCTCGGACGTCCGCGTCGGCGCCCTGGCGGCGGAGATCTCCCGCATTGCAAACCGCGCGGGGGAGTCGGCATTGGGCGATGTCGTTGCCGATTCGCAGCTGGCCGCCACCGCGGCGCCGGACCAAGGCGCGGCGCAGTTTGCCCTCATGAACCCGGGCGGAATCAGGGCTGATCTCGTTCCGCACGACGGCGTCGTCATTTACGGCGACCTATTTGCCGTGCTCCCCTTTCAGAACAATTTGGTGGTGGTCGAGCTCACCGGGGCGCAGATTGCGCGGCTGCTGGAAGAGCAGTGGTCGGCGACCA